>Ga0209541_10005556_pt1 | contig 21950 bp, 24 predicted proteins | sample RifCSPlowO2_01_FD_184027 | JGI IMG/M metagenome (GOLD analysis project Ga0209541, IMG submission 184027) | Groundwater microbial communities from Rifle, Colorado - Rifle CSP2_plank lowO2_0.1 (SPAdes) (version 2) | ecosystem: Environmental > Aquatic > Deep subsurface > Groundwater | place...
AGCTTAATGTCTTTAATTTCCGACAATCTCCTAACTGTTTGAGTAAGGGCAATCTCTATAAACGCCTTTAAGCTTTCTGTATCTAATGAATTTTTTCCAATCAGTTGCTCAAGAGAAATGTTCGGATCAAAAGAAACCTTTTTTAGAAATTGCATAATCTTTTCTTTTGTCTGAAGCTCAATATCGGGATTTGTTATTATTTCTCTTGTTATGGCTAATTTAGCTCGTTCTCTTGCTTGCCGTAATTCTTTTTTTTCTCTTTCTGCTTTTTCCGCTTCTGTTTCCTGTTCTGTTTTTTTAGGTGGCAAATTTTGAGCGTTGTTGTCTGCATGTTCGCTGATTGGATGGGTCTGCGTGTCTGGCTGAAGAGAAATTGGCTGTTTTTGTCCTACAGTGGCATTGTTTCGGCTATTGCTTTTGCTATACAAGAAGTATCGCGACAATTCATCCTTTGGTTTTTCAGCAAGTATTTCCCATGCTATTTTTTTTATTTTTAGAATTGTTCTACAGGATGCGATTTTTCTTTCGATATCCTGCAGCGTTATTATATCCGGATCTATTTCTTGGACAGCAGACATGAAGTCTTCATGAGAAAGCTTTCTATTTGCTTTGTAGGCTTCTATTAGTTTTTTAAGAATAGCAGCATTGATTTCGTTTGTCTGTAGAATTACGCCATCAGGCATAAGAACATACATTTTGTTTCTTGGATGTTTTTCTTTGAAGTTTTCTGGCGGTTCAAGAGGTTCTTCTTCAGCAGTTCTCATAAAAAAATACAGATATCTGCCGTATTTTTTTCGATCTAATTCCCATCCGAAAGGTTCTAGCGACTTTTTCATACGGCGTAATGCAGTAGAAATATTGTTCCTGTTACTGTTCGTAGCCATGAACTTTTCGCGCATGAGGGTGATAATTGAGCTTAAAGGTGCCCATTTCCTTTCTTTTCGTTGTATTTTTAATACTTCTAGCAATTTTTGACTATCAGATTCTGGTACGAATACAGGGAAAGGAAGCTCATTTGCGGTAAGCGGTTTGCGCTCTGGCGTTTCTTGCGATGCGGGAATAGGATTGATTTGCTCATTCATAGTACTTCCAGGAGCATGTGCTGTCGGCGTTCGTTCTTTTAAGCTCATAAAATCAGCCTAAATTATACAACAAACTAATTCATATTGCCACTTTGGAGCTTATTTGGTACAATTTCTTTATGACTTTTAAGCGTACTGTTTTGCCCAATGGGCTTCGGGTGCTGACTATTCCCATGCCCTCGTTTGAGTCAGCAACAGTTATGGTTATGGTTGGCGCGGGTTCAAGATACGAAACGAAGAAAAATAACGGCATTTCCCATTTTCTGGAACATATGGCTTTCAAAGGAACGAAAAAAAGGCCCTCGGCAATGGATATCTCTCTTTTGATAGATGGCATGGGCGGAGAATTCAATGCTTTTACAGGCAAAGAAACAACAGGATATTATATTAAATCATCTCGCGCAAAACTTGAAACTTCAATGGATGTTTTATCAGACATGCTGCAAAATTCGCTTTTTAACTCAAAAGAAATAGAGAAAGAAAAAGGAGTAATTCTGGAAGAAATTAATTATCATGATGACAGTCCGACTCACAGGATCGGAGATGTTTACGAAAGACTTTTGTATGGAGATACACCTTTGGGGTGGAATATAGATGGGGAAAAAGATGTGATCAGGCAAATTCAAAGACAGGATTTTCTCGATTATACCGCAGGTTTATACAGCCCAAACAATATGACTTTGGTTGTGGCAGGAGGCATTGAAGAAGACAAAGCTGTCGAGCTTGCTAATAAAAACTTCGATAAAATGAAGCGTTTGGATATCTTGCGACATATTAAGGTAGTAGAGAATCAGACCAAGCCGGGAATTCTAATAAAAGAGAAGAAAACAGAACAGATACATATTGCGATTGGTTTTAGAACAGTTCCTAGCATCCACAAAGACAAATATCCTCTTTATGTTTTAGCTGCGATTTTGGGCGGGGGAATGTCAAGCAGACTTTTTCATGAGGTTCGGGAAAAAAGAGGACTTGCTTATTATGTGGGAACAAGTTCGGATCATTATTCAGACTGCGGAAGTTTGGTTACAGGCGCGGGAATTGACCCAAAAAGAGCAGGGGAAGCAATAAGAGTAATACTTGAAGAGTATGGCAAAATTGTAGGTCGCGGGTCGCGCGTCGCAAGTTCGGAATTGCAGAAAGCGAAGGATTTTATCAAAGGACATACTGTTTTAAGGCTTGAAGACAGTCGTTCTGTTGCTAATTTTTATGCGGGTCAGGAGCTTTTGGAAAAAGAAATTGACAATCCGGATGATGTTTTGGCAAAAATAGACGCGGTAACTATAAGTCAGATTGAAGATGTCGCGAAAAAATATTTCGTGAACGAAGGATTGAACCTTGCGGTTATTGGAAATATTGCTAATAGACAAGAGTTGGAAATTCTGGTAAAGTTATAATTAGCGTTTAGCAACTAGCATCTAGCGTTCAGTTTCGAACTAGATGCTGAACGCTGATAACTAGACGCTAATAAATATGGAAAGATCTGTTGTTTTGGTAAAGCCGGATGGGGCACAAAGAGGTCTTATTGGCGAGATAATCCATCGTTTTGAAAGAAAAGGCTTGAATTTGGTCGGACTCAAAATGATTTCCCTAAACGATGCTGTCTTGGATGAATGGTATGTTCATCACAAAGACAAACCCTTTTTTGGAGGATTAAAATCCTATATGAAATCTTATCCTGTGGTTGCAATGCTTTTGGAGGGTAAAGATGTGGTTGCGACTGTCCGCAGAATGATTGGCGTGACCCGCGCCCGCGACGCAGAACCCGGGACTATCAGAGGAGATTTCGCCATGAGCCAGCAATATAATCTGATTCATGCTTCGGAAAGCATTGAAACAGCGCAAAAAGAGCAGGGTTTAATCTTTACCGCGGAAGAAATCTTCGCCTGGGATAAAACCGACCTAACCCATGTTTACCTCAAAGACGAGCTAAAATAAATATATGGCAGATGGTCAAGTAGGAAATAATGAGATAAATCCCGAACCTAATATCGAAAAACCTCCAGAAGATAAAGCGAAGATGCTGCAAGAAGACCCATCGAGCAGATACCTTGCTTATGAAAGTCCCAAAGGAGATTTCTTAATAGATATGGTATATGATAAAGAGGGTTCGAGAGTAACACAGCGTACTTATTTTTTCCCTTCTCCCGACAATAATTATAAGCCAGCAGTTAAAGCTGAATCTAATTCTGGAAATTTACCTAAAAGATACATATTTACTACAGATGCGATAATAAACGGTGTAAAAACAGGAGCGTCTGCGTTTGTTGTGGAGCATGGTCTTTCCCTAGAAGATCCGGAAAATCCAAGAAAAGATAAAGATTATGCTTCAGCTATGTATGATGAAAAAGGAAGATTGATGTATTGTTCAGTTGTCGTAGATAAAGAAGGAAGTAATGAAAATGAACCAAAAATAGCTTTTACCGATACGAGGTCAGAATTCGTAAATGTAAAACCGCTTATTCATTGTCCCGTTGGTATGCATGTTTCTGGTGAGCAGCAAGAGGGGAGAATATTAGTTCTGGATGAGAAAAGCAAAGAACAAAGGTTTGAGATTGAGTGGGGAGTAATTGAGGAAGATGTTGAAGGAAGAAAGAATCAGTTTTTTTTTGTTGTTCAGACAGGTAGGGGAATTAAAAAAACCTTTAGGGTGTCGATGTCGGTAAATATGGATCAATTGCGGAATTTATTTTTCTCAAAACCTCCATATCCAATAAATCCAGAAACAGGCAAAATAGATCATGCTTTGGGGAAAATAGATAGTCTTCTTGCAGGAGCAGGTTTAAAATATTCATATTAAAATCCTCCGGAAATTCAGAAACCGGCAGGCCCGAACATCCACTAGCCTCGCCAGTCACCATACGGTACATGGCTTCGCAAGGAGAGGCCCTGCAGAATTAACAAATGGACAACTGTTTTCTGCGACCGCCCAGAAGTAGTTGTGATAACCCAAATAATAATTATAAAAAACATGAGAAGGAAAAGTTAAACTTTTTTTAGCCTCTCATTTGACAAAGCGATCGCTTCATGATTTGATGTATCTAGGAGAGAATTTTTATGGGAAAGCTTTTGAGAGGAAGAGATATTTTTTTATTAACGCTTGCCGGAATCGGAGATATTGCGCAGGAGGTAAAGGACCCGCTTCAAATTGTTGGTAAGAGTTATGAGGCGATGTATGGTTTTATTCCCAAGCGATATAAACGAAGTAATTTTTCTCAAACAGTGAATAGGAGTTTCAAAACAGGAGATATAGAAAAGATCGTAAAGAATGATGGAATTTACTTAAGGTTAACTTCAACGGGCAAGAAAAGAGTCTATCGCGATTTTCCAATATTGAATCTGACCCGAACATGGAATAAGCATTGGTTGATAGTGGTTTTCGATATATCGGAAAAGTCAAAATCTGTTCGGGATAGTCTTCGCCGTAAATTAAAAAGTCTTGGTTTTGGGATGCTACAGAAGTCTGTTTGGATCAGTCCGTTATCCATAGGGCAGGACATGAGAGAATTTATAAGCTCGATAGGTCTTTCCGAACATGTTTTTGTTATGGAAATTTCAGGGTTTGTACTTGGTGATCCAAAACAACTTGTTCGGAGCATTTGGAATTTGGATAAATTGGAAGAAGATTATTCTAGTCTTAAAACCAAAATTGATCACTTTAATCAGCTTATCGAAAATGAAAGCGATCGCGTCAAGAAAAACGAAGCTAATAAAGTTAAAGATAGTAAGAATAGAATTTATTTAAATGAGTTGTTGAAAAAGAAGAGGGAAGCGATGGGGAATAATCTTGAATTTGCAGTTAATTTTCCGGCTTTGCCTAGTGAATTATTACCTAAATCTTTACAGAATATTTTTTCAATACTTTCCTAATTTTCATTGTCAATTTCTCGTTATGATGGTTTTTTTAGGGGAAGTTAACAAGATTTATTTAATCATCCGTCCCAAAAAAGGAATTTTTGTAAGCACTTTTGCGAATGGATTTTCGGAGGAATGAACTGCGTTTGGTCTGCCTTCTGTCCAAGTTGGTCTGCGGTCAGCAGTATCTTGTTCTTGAGGTGAAGTTTTTTTATTGGCTGTTGTTCGAGTCTTGATCCGGGAAACCTATGAGAGTATGGACCAACTGTAGGAGATATAGGCGTAGAATCATCAAGTCGCGGAAGAAAGGTGCGTTCTCCCTGTTGTTGTTTTGGAGCTTGATTTTCGGGTACGGCTTCTGACATATATTATTGCCTCTGAAATTATTTTACATAAGTCTAAGTCTAAATGTCAAATTTATTTTTTTTCGTGCTTCTACATCCCGTGTAGGATTGAGTTGTAAGTTATTATCTTGGTGGTAATCCGAGAGCCTTGGAATAAGCGTCTATCATCTGTTCTAGTGATGGCGATTCTTGACTTGGCAATTTTGAATCAGTATTAATTTCATCTCTTGCGCTTGAGATGCTGTTCGCAACTTTTCCTGTAAGAAGGTTGGGGACCATTGGAAAATTTCTTCTTTCGGCTGACATAAGTTTGAATATAATAGCAAAGTTTAACGCAAATTGCAAATTAAGGCTTTTCTTTCAGTTTAAAACTGAAAACAAAAATGCCCAAGATGATTGCTTCGGAGAGAAGGCAATATTGGCAGAAGGCATGCAGAATGAAGGCCTGAATGCAAAATAAAATTATAGAAACCACAACTCCTGCTAAAATTAACAGTTTAAAATAATTAGACTTTCCTAAAAGCAAAAGAATTATTAAAGTGAGGAAAAAAAGACTTCCGAAAAGGGCAATGGGGACGCCGAAAATCACTGAAAATTGGCTAGTAAGCACGGTTTCACAGCCACGGGCTAAAGTGCATGGCGGAATAATGTTTTTGTAATGCAGAATAGTTAAATAAGAGCTGTTGAAAAAACCCGCGAGGGAAAGAACAAGTAAAAAAACAAAGGGTTTATTCTTCATTAATCCTTAATCATTAATCATTAATCATTTCGCTATTTCATCTTGGATAATTTTTTTAAACGCTTCATAATTGGCAGGATTTTGAATACGAATGTTGTTTACGAAAAAGGTTGGAGTTGAGTTAATGCCTATGGAAGTTGCTTTATTCATTTCGCTCTCAATAAATTGTTTCGTAGAGTCTTCGTCTAAATCTTTCTTGAACTGATCCAAATCCAATTTTAAATCTTTTGCGTAGCCGATAAATGTTTCGCGGGGATTAATATCAGACCAAGAAGTTTGATTTGCATAAAGTTTGTCGTGCATTTCCCAGAATTTTCCCTGAAGACCTGCGGCGAAAGCCGTTTGGGCCGCAAGCATGGCATTTTTGTGGATATTGGTAAGCGGGAAAAAACGGTGAACTATTCTTAAATCTTTATTAAATTCTTCTGAAATCTGCTTAACTAAAGGAAAATAAGCTGCGCACGCAGGGCATTGAAAGTCTCCGTATTCAATCAAAGTTACCTTAGCCGAGTCAGACGCTGATCCTGCTCCTTTTACGAAATCATCTTTGGAAACAGGCGGAAGATTTACCATCTCAATAGGATTGGAGGGTGATGGGGAATTGTTAACAGTGCTAACCAAAAACCACAATCCGCCAATTAAAACGGTAATTACTCCTGCCCAAATTCCAACTTCCTTTAATTTCATTAAGTTATTCTGACACAAAGTTGGGAAAAAATAAAGATCGCGGGGTGCGGGGATGAATTTAATACTTGTAAAACTCAGAATAATATGCTATAAAAATCTCAAATGAAAGAATTTAATAGAGCTTCCGGAGTCCCAGGTCCCGGAGAAATCCTAAGCGAATTACGTGTAGCGCTTAATGTGCAGGTACTCGAAGGAAAAATAACTTCTTCTTGGGCTCAAGAATATTTCAATGAGACACAACGCGGATTAAATATTTTGGCTTTAGCCAACCCCAAGGCTCCATGGGAGACAGGCTCTACTCAAGTTAGGGAGCTCGAACGCAAAGAAAGAGAACTACGAGCAGCTGCTCAGAATGCGCCTTAATAAATAAAAGTTAATAGCTTAAGTTTTAGTCCTTCGACTTCGCCCTGTACCAGACGGTACGGGGCTTCGCTCAGGATTTATTTTAGGGGATTAAGTATTCGTATGTCTTTCATAGGAAAATGTTTTGTATTGAGGGATACCAATATAAGACTGTTTGCATTAGCTGTTCCGGCAATCAAACAGTCAGCCAGACTTAGATTTTGTAGTTTCTTATGAAACTGTTGCCAATAAAATCCTCCTTGTTTAGCAATAAGGGGAGTAACATCAATACTCTTAAATTTATTTAGCATCTCTTCGGTATCCGTATATTCCGTAGGATAAATATTTTTATACACTTCAGCAATAGTTATTGTAGAGATATGCAAAGCGCCTTTTTTAGATAGATTTTTTAGCAATTTTATGTATTTTTGATTGTTTCTAAGCACCCAGATTATAATATCAGTATCAATTAGGTGCATATTAGAATTTACGGTCAAAGTTTTTTCTAGTTTTTCTTAACCAGCTTACCACATCTTTTTTGGTTGCCCATTCAGGGTGATTTTCGGCCGTAAAGACTCCGGCAGCTCTATCAAGAGCTTTTTCAAAAGCTTCAGGATCAAATGATTGTACGGGATTAATTTGAGCAATACTGATATCCTTTTTATCATCTCGGATCAACACTTGATTGCCTCGGGATACCTTATTCAAGTATTCCGACATATTATTTCTAAATTCACTGATGGAAACTGTTAATGTCATATTTTGATATTAGTACAATATGTACATAATGTCAATAGTCAAAATTCTGAACACTAAATTATGCGCGAAGTCTAAAACTACACCCTTGGGGTGTAAAGCAGTGTAAGGCAAAATTCTGACACAAATGAGAATGAAAATCAAAAATCAAAACTCAAATGTCAAAATTAAGCTTGATGGAGTGCGGAGATTTTAGTATTTATATTTTTTTTGGTTTTCCCAATAGGTTCAAATGATCTTGTTGTGCAGCTCTCATTCCTCTTGCTGCATTTGAAATTGCAGTTTGTCTCCTAGCGTTATCTTTTCTAATTTGTTCTTGCGCATCTGAAATTCCACGCTGTCTCCTAGCTTCGTCTTGTTCAACTAGTTCCCAACCTGCTATTCGCGCATCACGGTCTTTTTCAAGTTGTCTCATAGATGGAGATCGTCTTCTTGCATCTTCTTTATCCCATAATTTTTGTTTATATGCAGAATTATTTATTTTTCCTCTGTCTTTTCTTGCTTGATCGGGATTAAGAGGGGGAAACGGCGATCTTAATGGTTCATTTAAACCAGAAAAATTCGGTGTCAATGGGTCTTTTCTCCACCCCTGGTTGGATTTCCTTTCGGAAACAGGTCTAAAATTAATAGCTCTTGGATGTTCAGGTTTAGATTCTGGCATATGTTTTTACCTCTAAAACAATTTTACATGAACTTATAGTTAAAAGTCAAGTTTTTTAATTGGCGTTAATACGGCTAATCAGCTAGCCGTATTAGCGTTAGATTGGCTTGACAAGCGAATGATTTTGTGCTTTACTAAGCTAATATGATGATTTCGAGATCCCTGTTGCCGTTAATTATGGAAAAAATTCAGTTTTCGAATAAGGGAGTTGTGATCTACGGAGCTCGTCAGGTAGGTAAAACAACTTTGGTAAAGGAATTGATTGGCAAATTGAATTTACGGACATTAATCATTGATGCCGATCAGAGCAAATATTTAGATATTTTATCTAGCAGAAATTTGGAAAAGATAGCATCGTTAGTAGCAGGATACGAGCTGTTATTTATTGATGAAGCTCAAAGAATACCTGAAATTGGAGTTAATCTGAAAATCATTTTGGACAATATTGCCAACTTAAAACTTATCGTTACGGGTTCGTCGTCATTGGATTTGGCAAGTAAGATTAGCGAACCTTTAACGGGAAGAATTTGGACTTACAGGCTTTATCCGATTTCATTTTTAGAAATTTCAAAGCTGTATAACAAAACCGAGCTTCAAGCCCATCTGGAAGATAGGCTGATTTTTGGATCGTATCCGGAGATATTGTCCCTAAAAGGAAACGATATCAGAAAAGAATATCTGCAAAATTTGAGCGACGCCTATTTGTATAAGGACCTGCTGGAAGTAGGAGGATTAAAAAATACAGCTAAAATCCGCGATTTACTAAAATTGCTGGCATTTCAGATAGGATCTCAAGTTTCTCTTTCGGAGCTGGGGAACTCTTTAAGCATGAGCAAGGATACCGTAAACAGGTATTTGGACTTTTTAGAAAAATCATTTATTATTTTCCGCCTAAAGGGATTAAGCCGTAATTTGCGTAAAGAAGTCTACAGAATGGACAAGGTATATTTTTATGATACGGGGGTCCGGAATATTATTATAGACAATGTTAAGCCTATTAAGGACAGAAATGATATTGGAGGTCTTTGGGAAAATTTTCTTATAGTTGAGAGAATGAAATTGTTGGCATATACGCAAAAAAACCCGTCAGCATATTTTTGGCGTACATATACAGGAGCAGAGCTTGATTATGTAGAGGAGATGGGGGGAGTTTTAACCGGATATGAATTTAAGTTTAGCGGTAGAGAGCCCAAGGTTCCCGGGAGTTGGCTGACAGCTTATTATGGGGCTCAATTTACTCCGATAAATAAAGATAATTTTCTGAATTTTATTTTGGGCGCATGATCAGGGCTTTTCTCCAAAGAATATCAAAGATTGAGGATTTGAGGGGGGATTTTCAGGATTTATATTTTACTTTCTTGTGCTTTTTGTTTTTTCGCAGCTTGTTGTTTGATTTGCATTTCTTTTCCTTCTCTTTCTCTTTCTCCTTCGACTTCTCTATTTCGTGCATCATCAATAAGGCTTTGATTTACGGCTAGAGGATCTATTTCTGATGGAGTCAGGGGATTACCAACGGCATTTCTTCTTGTCAGTTCAACGGGACCAAGGGATTGTTTGGGGGTAGGGCTAATCTCTTTTGGCTGTTCAGGTTTAAATTCTGGCATATGTTGTTACCTCTGAAATAATTCTACATGAACTTATAACAAAAGTCAAGTTTTCGGCTGCGCTCAGGACCTTTGGTCGGATGTTGAATAATTGGTTTGCCAAATTTTATTAAATTTTCTTTCTTTTCTCTCCGCCAGCCTTTAATCTGTTTTTCTCGTCTGCGAGCTTCGAGTAATGTCGAAAATTCTTCTTTGTAAGATAATTCAAAAGTTTTGTTTCTTTTTGTGAATTCTGCACCATCTCCGGATATATGTCTTTCAATTCTTGATTTCATATCTGAAGTTACGCCTACATATAAATGATTTTTTGGATTTTTAAGAATATACAAGAAAAACATGGATTTAAAGATAAGTGCCCTTCGATAAACTCAGGGCCCTTCGTCTTCGCTCTGTGTCGAAGACCCTGAGCTTGCCGAAGGGTCGGGGTGCTGGGAATTGGACCCAGTCTACGGAGTCCCGAACCCCGCGTACTACCGTCATACTCCACCCCGATTGTGTCCCTGGAGGGAATTGAACCCCCATAGGCCCCTTAGGACGGGGCAATTCTATCCGTTGAATTACAGGGACAAAAATCAGAATCCTTGAAGTTAGAAATTAGAATTTTTGACTTTGAATTTTTGACATCTTGATTTCAAGAATTCAAGAAATCGAAATGTCGAGGTCAAAAACATCAAAAATCTCATACCTCAAGACATCTACGTTGTATTTTAGCACAAAAGAAATTAGAATAGGGCACATGACGAAATCAGATGCCATAAAATTTGTAATTATTCGCAGTATTGGGAATTTTTTGGTGCTGTTTGCGATTTTCGGAGTCCTTGCTACTTTTGGCCCTGCTTTATATTATGAAGCGCAATATAGAATTATTCAAATTCGGGGAGTTCGTTTTTCGATTAGTAATGTTCAGATTTTTTCTTCTCAAAAAATTAAGCCATCTGTTGATTTTGCAGACATTTTATCCGGACCAAAAGAACAAATTATGACACCAATTGATCCATTATTTAGTATTTTGATACCTAAAATTGGAGCAAATGCCAGAATTTTTCCAAATGTAGATCCAGCTGATCCCGATATTTTTTTGCCGGTATTGCAAAATGGAGTTGCGCATGCGAGGGGAACTGTTTTTCCCGGGCAAAAAGGCAATATTTATTTATTTGCGCATTCAACTGATAATTTCTGGAATGCAGGGCGTTACAATGCGGTATTTTATCTTCTAAAAGATTTAAAAGTTGGGGATGATGTAGTGATTTTCTATCAAAACGCAAGACATAATTACAGGGTAACAAAATTGGGAACTGTCAGTCCGCAAGAAGTTTCATTTATAACTCATGCGCAGGCAGGAAAAGAATTATTGATTCTGCAAACTTGCTGGCCGCCGGGAACTACATGGCAGAGACTTTTGGTGTTCGCAGAACCAAAGTGAAATTTCTAATTTCTAATTCTTAATTTCTAATCAATTTCAAATGACTAAATGTTTAAAAATTAGAACATTAAAGCATTTAGATTTCATTAAAAATTTAAAATTTTAAATTTAAAATTATTTTAATCCTATCGTATAAAGGTTTGGACTGATGGCGGGGTTGCCAAGATCAGTCAGCATTAAAATTTTTGATCCGTCCGGCCATGGAAAAACATAATTATCAACAAAAGGTCCTGCATAAACAGTTGTTTTATTTAGCCCGTCATAATCCATAATGCTTATCTTTCTATCATTAACAAAGATTAAATGCTTTGAGTCAGGAAACCAAGTCAGGGAAAGCTCTTCAGGCATAGAATCTAATATCTTAAAATTTTTATCCTCTCTTAGATCATAAACATAAATGTTTCCTTTATTGATTTGACGTTCCTCTTGTGTTGAATTAGCGCCTATTATACGAGGACTGATGATTAAAGGCAAAGTAACAGCCTGCGTTGCAGTATAGAGAATTTTTGTTTCATCTTCGGACCAAGATAATATTTGAAAGTTTTCCTTTATTAAATTTTTCAATTTTGCTTTAAATCCTAATAATTGAGACATATCTTGTTTTTCTTTCTGCAAAGCCCAAGTAATTTGAGTGTTTGCTAAAGTTGCTGTTATATCTTGAGGATTTTCATTAAAATTTGTTTTTAGTAGGTAAGTTGTCTCAGTGTCTGGTCCTGCCGAAATTGTCGCAACAAGCTCTTTAGCATCGGGAGACCATGAAAGCTTGGCTTTGGAAAACGCATCAATGGTATCCTCTGCTATTTGCGTTGATGAACTTTGCAGAGTAAGTATAGGCCGCAAACTCATATCCAATACATATACCCCATTTTTTCTAGGAGAATCAGATGATGACGCGGTATAAGCGATTTTAGTACGGGATGGATCCATAACCGGATTGCTAATCCCGGCATCAGTTATGTTGTCAAGTTTTGGGGCGGTAGGGAGTAAAAGAGCATAGGCTGTTGACACAACCTCTTTTTCGATTTTAATTTTCTTTTTCCATGGGAAATAACCTGATTTGACAATCTTTATGTCGTATTCGCCAGGCGCAAGATTAACGGTATTGTTAGTAGCGGAAGTTAAATGATCGTTAATGTAAATTCCCGCTCCATCCGGCGAACTGGTCGCCGCCAGCAATCCTGTGCCTGAAATTCCTATTTTCCCGTCTCCAAGACTAAAATTATACCCCTTACCGTACATTACAACAGCTATTGTTCCTGTAATTAGCAATAAAAGCGTAACAAGGTAAATGCTTATCTTCTTTATCATCGAGATTATTATACCACTTCGGTTTGCGCTATTGCAATTTGCAAGAGAAGAAGTATATAATCAGAAATACAAGGCTAAAACCATTTTTGACACACTTTATAGATAGATTGATGTAGATAAATTGACCTAATTAATCTAATTTTTAAGTTGGAGTTTTAATGTCTATTTAGGTCAATTAGAAATTAGTAATTAGAAATTTAATATTATGTTTTCTTTTTCGGGCAAAAGAATTGGAATAGATTTGGGGACTGCGAATACCTTAGTTTATCTTGTTGGGGAGGGAATTGTTCTGAATGAACCTACAGTTGTTGCGGTAACTGCGGAAGAGAATAGGGTGGTTGCGGTGGGGCGGGAAGCAAAAGAAATGCTGGGCAGAACTCCTGGAAATATAGTTGCGCTTCGGCCTCTTCGGGATGGAGTGATTGCGGATTATACTATAACAGAGGCAATGCTTTCTTATTTTATAGACAAGGCGGCTGGCCGTTCGAGATTTTTCAAGCCAGAGGTAATGGTTTGCATCCCGTCCGGAGTAACCCAAGTGGAAAGGCGGGCGGTGCTGGACGCAACCATGGCGGCTGGGGCAAAAATTGCATACTTGATCGAAGAGCCCTTGGCTGCCGCAATTGGCGCCAAAATTCCCATTGCTCAAGCTGCTGGGCACATGGTAGTTGATATCGGCGGAGGCTCAACCGAATCAGCTGTCATATCTTTGGGAGGGGTGGTCGTGCATAATTCCGTTCGGGCAGGAGGAAACAAAATAGACGAAGCAATAGCAAGCTATATCAAGAAAAAATATAATCTTCTTGTTGGAGAGCGAACTGCGGAGGAAATAAAAATTACAATTGGAAATGCGCTTATTGAGGAGAATAAGACTGCCGAAAAAATGGAGATAAAAGGTCGGGATACCGTAACGGGTTTGCCTCGCACAATTGAGCTTACGGAAATACAAATTAATGAAGCTATTAATCCTGTTCTGATTCAAATTGTTGGCGCGGTTAAGGGAGTTTTGGAACAGACTCCGCCGGAATTAGCTTCGGATATCATAGATAAGGGAGTTGTAATGAGCGGGGGAACATCTCTTATAAAGAATTTTGACAAGCTCATGACCAAGCTAACCGGCGTTCCTTGTCATGTTGCGGAAGATGCTCTTTTGTGCGTAGCCAAAGGAACAGGAGTAGCGCTTGAAAATATAGAGCTTTACAAGAGAAGCATCAGCAAGAAATAAAATTGACCTAATTATCCTAATTTACCTAATTCCTAAGTTAGGAATTGGGACTTGATTAGGTAATTAGAAATTAGAGTAATTAGAAATTTTTATCTTATAATATTTGTTAGTGATTTTTTCAAAGCTGTGAAAATTATGAAAAACTAAGATTTTTCACAGAGCCATAGATTTATAGTATTTCATTATTGCATCAAGTGAAACTTAATATTTTTAAGCCTTGCAAGAGCAAGCGTTAAGAACGAAATTTGAGCATATTAAATGTTCAAAATAGGATGAAACAACACTTTTTAAAAGAGGTAATGCAACTTATAGTGTGAAATATATGCTTGAGAAAAAAAACATACTAGGCGTTGGTATAACAAACGCTACTAAAAAAGAAATCCTAGAGTATGTTGTTAAAAGTCTTGAAAATTTCAAAAAAAAGCTCTTTATTGTTACCCCAAACCCCGAGTTCTTAGTCTTTGCAAGTAAAGATTCTAGGTTCAAAAATATCTTAAATATGGCGGATTTAGCCTCAGCGGACGGTATTGGACTGGTGCTTGCTGCCAAAATTTTAGGCAAATCATTGAAAGAGCGTTTCGCCGGGATAGATGTTGTTGAAAGTCTCTGTAAGGAGGTATCGGAAAAGCCTATAACAGTAGGCTTTCTTGGGGGTGGGGGTGGAGTAGCAGAGAAGGTGTCGGACTGCTTACGGAAAAAGTATCCCGGATTGAAAGTTAGTTTTGTCGGAGAAGAATGGTCGAATGGTGTAAACGCTCGGCAACCGCGTGTTTCAGATGACGCTCGGCTGCCAAATTCTGAAAACAAAGTGTTAAATTCTGCCTCGCTAAGTAAAAGTCGGCTCCAATCAGGACTCAAGCCGACTTTTAGTTCATCTGAAAACGGATTGTCTCGCTTTAACAATTTAACAATAGGCATTCTCTTCGTTGCTTTCGGTGCGCCCAAACAGGAATTTTGGATTAGTGAAAATTTAGACAAAATTCCGGTCAAAGTTGCCATCGGAGTTGGGGGAGCTTTTGATTATATAAGCGGTAAAATACCAAGAGCGCCGGCATTTTTGAGAAATATCGGGATGGAATGGCTGTTCCGTTTACTAGTCCAACCCTGGCGTATCAAACGCCAGCTCGCATTAATAGAATTTATCTGGTTAGTTATCAAAGAAAAATTAAGTAAAAATTGATATATTGCTTAATCTCTTGATATATTGCTATACTTTCTGTTATATCAAAACTTAATGCACTTGACGAAATGGAAATTATGTTATAATTGTGTGAATGAAAATTTTATACTTACAAACTTTTCCGTTATTTGGTTCGGGATCCGGAACCTACGCGAGAGAATTAGCTGAAGAAGTTGCGAAAAAACATGAAGTTGCTATGGTTGCGCCGGAAGACAGACAGCTTGCAGGTGTAAAAATGTACAAAGTTAATCTTCCTATAAAAATTGCATTCACAGGACATCCCGAATGGCCGGATTGCAAGATGTATACGAAGGTCGGAGGAAAGGAGCTGTCTGCCAATTATCTCGCATATTTTCAAAAAACAATAGAAGCTGTTAATGATTTCCAGCCAAATATTATCCATGTTCATCATCTGATGCCTCTTACTTGGATTGCGAGATTTGTCAAAATTGCATACGGACTTAATTTTATAGTTACTGTTCATGGCTCCGAATTGCCAACTCTTGAAAAAGATAAAAGATATCCGTTTTTGACATCGGAAGCATTGCATAAGGCTGTACGTATAATTCCGAATAGTTTTTGGACAAGGGATTGGATGAATAGAGTGCTGAAAGACGGATTTGGCGATCAAATAAGGGTAATACCCGGCGGCGTTGACATCGATGAGTTTAAGAAGGTTGACACAGAGGATATAGATAAAAGATTTAATCTTAAAAACAAAAGAGTAGTTGTCTTCGCGGGGAAACTTACGCCTTACAAAGGAGTTAAGTATCTAATTTATGCTGCCAAAAAGATAAAAGGGGAAGTTTTAATTCTGGGAGATGGATCTGAAAGAAAAAACTTAGAAGAAATTGTAAATCGAGAAAAAATTAACAATGTTAGATTTATCGGTCATCTGGGAAACGATACTAAATTTCTTGTTAAGTTTTATAGTCGCGCGGATGTTTTTGTGGCGCCAAGTGTTTGGGATGAGCCTTTAGGGCTTGTTATTCTTGAAGCAATGGCTTGTGAAACTCCGGTTGTGGTTACCAGAAAGGGGGGAATACCTTTGGCTGTTAAAGACGGCAAAAACGGTTTGTTTATAAGATCAAGAAATGCAAATGATATTGCCGAAAAAGTTAATTATTTATTGCAAAATGACGAGAGGCGTTTAAAAATGGGTCAGAAGGCCCGCGAAATTGCTGTAGAAAAATTCAGCTGGAAAATAATCGCCCAAAAGTTTATTGATAAATACGAAAAATTCGCCACATATCCAAAGAAATAAGTTTTCTTTACTTAACAGTAAAATTACACTATTATTAAATTATTAATGAGAATTGCGATATTGGGTTCGGTGGCTCTTCCTGTTCCGCCGCCGGCTCAAGGAGGAACAGAATGGATTGCTTATTATCAAGCGAAGGGTTTAGCAGAGCGCGGTCATCAAATTTTGCTTCTTGCTGCAAGGGGAACATCGAAAGGTTTTGACAGCGTTCCTAATATAAAAATAGTGGAGGTTGGTGGCGGAGATGTTGTTTCCGGAAGCAATGCAGAAAGAACATTTGATCCTGCTTTGGTTGAGGGTTCACGCAAAATCCGTTTGGAAATAGTATATTTAACCCAAGCAGCAAAAGCTCTCATGGACCATAAAGACGAATATGAAATTGTTCTTAACAACATGCGGGGCGAGACTCTTTTTTTGCCGATCGCAAGGCTTCTCAATAAGTCTTTCGTAAATGTTATGCATTTAGATTTATTTCCAGAACTTGCAGAAACATTTTTGGACTTTAAAGCTAACATTATTACAATCAGCAATGCCCAGCGAAAGGATTTTCCAAACCTTAATTATCTTGATACAGTTTATAACTGCGTTGATGTTGATAAATTCACATTCAATGGCGCTCCGCAGGATTACCTTCTGATGGTGGGATCAATTGGTAGACACAAAAATCAAGGGGAAGCAATCGCAGTTGCAAAAGAATTGGGCATGAAGTTGGTTTTGGCAGGCAAAATAAGAGACCAAGATTATTTCGAGGAGTTAAAGAAAGACATTGATGGGGGGAAAATAAAACACATAGGAGAAATTGAGTTTGAGGAAAAAGTTAAACTTTATCAAAATGCGAAAGCTTTTATTTTTCCGATTAAATGGGAAGAACCTTTTGGACTGGTAATGATTGAGGCAATGGCGTGCGGAACACCTGTTGTTGCGTATAATCATGGCGCGGTTTCAGAAGTTGTAGCTGATGGTTTGACCGGTTATGTTGTAGATAATCATAGTCAAATGATAGAAGCGGTTAAGAAAATTAGCGTTATTGATAGGGCTGCTTGCCGAAAGCACATTGAGGAAAATTTTACTATTGAAAAAATGATAGACGGATACGAGAAAGCACTACAGACATTAATATAAATTATGGCTGACGGAGCAACGAACTGTCCAGAAATAAGTTTAGCTTCGCAAGGAGAGTCCTTGCGAAACAAAGAGCATCTTCAAAAAGCACCTCTTGATGCGGTTGTCGTATGCGGGATGGGACCGGTAAAACTGCAGGATGTTCAGGGATCAGAACGGCTTTACCCTCTCCAACCTTATAACCGCCCAAATGCAATTGCGGCAAAGTTGCTTGCAAGTAACAATATTACAGATTTGGTAATTACAAGCGGAACAAAAACCGCCAGACACGACAAAAAGGATTTAACAGATGTAGAGCAAAGAGAGCTTGCAACAAGCGAAGGTAAGTTATTAGCAGATACTTACAATCGTGCAAGGGGTAAAGGGGTAACTTCTGAGGGAAGGGAGCGTGCAGACCAAATTATTGAAATAGACTCGTCTGCCAAGACTACTTTTGACAATATAATTCAAGCTCTTAATTTGCTTGATCAAAGAGCTGGGGGGTATTGGAGCGGAAATCTTGCTGTTTTATCTGCGGATTTTCATGGACCGCGCATTAAAGAAATTTTAACTGCTTTTGGAATAAAAAATAGTCGTGTGTTATCGGCAGAAAAAGTTTTGATTCATTATGGTTATAGGGGTGATAGGCTATATCCTGCTGGCGACTTTGGATATGGAAAGTCATACGAAGAATTTGAGGAAGATGTTTATAGGGGACAGCCTGCTGGACTTGAAAATTTACAAGATAATCCTTCTTATGTTACCTTCGAACTTGCAAAAATACAGTCAAACAGACGACTGCAAGAGATAGCAACTAATCTTAAAGCATATTATGCTAAGAAAAATATTCCCCTACCCCAATCATATGAAGAGATTCCGTTGGAATACAACGATCAATTTGATTACGAATTCTTGAGATCACATTTATTGCAAATTCAATTTTCCAAGCATGGATACAATGGGGAGGAATATAAGGGTGAAGATGGCGTTAAACATTATAGGGAGTTAGCTGCCATGGTTGGAAAGGAAACAGAAGCGTTTTTACAGCCTGCGCCTTCGCTATGAAAATTATGAAAGTTCTTTTTGCGGGTTATGAATCTGCGCCTTATTATAAGCGCGGAGGATTAGGGGATGTAATGGAATCTCTGCCTAAAGCGCTTCAGGGGATTGGCGTTGATGCCCGGGTTACGATACCTTATTACAGAGAAATAAAAAAGCAGTATCACATTAAAAAAGAAGGGGAGTTTTATGTTGACTTTAATGGCAAAAAAGAACACATAGGAATTTACTCGGAAAAATATTCAAATGTTCCCTTCTATTTCTTGGAAAACATACGTTATTTATCCCTAAGCAGGGCAAAAGATAAAACTAAAAGAATGGGACAATTCGCTTTTTTTGATCTGGCGATTGTTGAGTTTATCCGTTGGTTGGGAGAACATCATAAATGGCGCGTAGACATTGTTCACCCCAATGACTGGCATACTGCTCTTATTCCTCTTATTTTAAAAAAGAGAAAACTCGAAATTCCAACTCTTCTGACAATTCACAACCTTTTATATCAAGGGGTCGGTTCGTTGAAAGTTTTGGATATGCTTGATATTCAGGATGAAGAAGCAAAAACGCTGAAAAGGGGAGTGCCTGCCAATGAAATGAATATTTTGGGTGAAGGGATTGTCCATGCAACGCGAGTGTCAACTGTTTCCCCAACTTACGCTAAGGAAATTGCTAAAGCAGAGCACGATCATAATCCGATCTCGCCGTTTCTTATAAAAAGAAGAGATGAAGGATTGGGGAAAGACGACCCGCTTCGCCACGAGGCGAGAAAAATAATAGGAATTCTTAACGGAATAGACTATGATGTTTGGAATCCAACAAAAGACGAGATTATTTTTCATAAATTTGATATTGATAATTGGGAAATTGGCAAAAAAGATAACAAAGAGGATTTGTTAAGAAGTTTGGGTTTGGAAGACCGGCCTACATTTTGTTTTGTGGGGAGAATGGCTGTTCAAAAAGGTTTGGACATTTTAATAAAAGCAGTTGAGAAGGCTGCGCCTTTGGATATTAATTTAATAATTTTAGGTTCGGGAGACACCAGAATTCAGGCAAGTATTCTAAAGATGGCGGAAAAATTTCCATGGATTAGGGCAGAACTTCTTTATAGCGAGGATCTGGCGCACAAAATTTACGCGGGATCGGATTTTATTGTTATCCCATCCCGATATGAGCCTTGCGGACTTATTCAAATGATTGCGATGAGATATGGAACAATTCCCATCGCTTCAGACACAGGTGGACTGCATGATTCCATCTCAAACGGCAAGAACGGATTTCTTTTCAAAAAAGGAAAATCGGCACGCTTGAAGCGGGTGATAAAACATGCGCTGAATATCTATAAAGATAGCATTAGGTATAAAAAGATGGTACAGCAGGCAATGAAAAAAGATTTTTCGTGGGACAAAAGCGCGAAATTATATAAAAAGTTGTATGAGGAGATGATAGCGGTTCATAGCTGATAGTTCATGGTTAATAGATAAATTATATTTTATGGACTTTACTTTTTTGCAGAATCCCCTAAGTAAAAAATGGATTATTTTGTCCCCGAGGAGGGCGCAAAGACCCGATATTAGCCATGGAATAGAGCCTGCTTGTCCTTTTTGCGTTGGAAAAGAAGGCAATAGTAAGGAGGTTTATCGTTTTCCTGATTTAGCTTCGCAAGGGGACGCCTTGCGAAGCTGGAGGGTTAGGGTTGTAAGCAATAAATATCCTTTTGCTCCCATTCATGAAGTTATTATTCATTCTCCAGATCATGATAAAAATTTTGGCGAGTTATCTTTATCTCAAGTTGAGCAAATAATCCAAACATATAAACAGCGTTACAATGCGCATCGGAAAAACGGGCAAGTATACATCTTTCATAATAGGCATAAGAGTGGGGGAGAAAGTTTGCCTCATCCTCACAGTCAGCTTGCGGTAATTCCGTTTGAAATCGAGTCAGATATTCCGTTGCTTGCTGCGCCTCGAGATCAAGAAACATACGCTACGAACAGTTTTGTTATCTATTGTCCGCTTGTATCTCAATGGCCGGATGAAATCTGGGTAGCGCCGAAAGAGCGCGGAAGAATGTTCGGGGAAATAAAAGATACGGAAATTACAGATTTGGCAATCATACTGCCCCGTTTAATACGGATTTTCAACCTTCGCCATGGTTTGGAATTTCCATTCAATTTCTATATTTATCCGGGAGGAGATTGGTATTTGCGCATTATCCCAAGAGTAAAAGTTCTGGGTGGTTTTGAAATTGGAACAGGCATTTTTATAAATACCCAAGACCCAAAAGAAACAATGGAATTTATAAAAGAACATTTCGAGAATCCGAATGAGGACAAAATAAAAACCATCCACCATGCAATCTATCACAAGAGAGTTTAAAAATAATTCAAAGCTCAAATTTTAGAATTCAAAATGAAAAATTAAATTAAAGGTAGAAATCTTTTTTAGCCTCTCACTTGACAAAGCGATCGCATCAAGAATAGTGAAGCTAAGCAAGTTTTATTCCTTGAAATTCAATTAGAGATGTTCCTATCAATTGGGAGTTTGGGAATTATTGCAATGTCTGACTAGGAACGGATTAAGATTTGAAGTTGACATAGGCGTAGACTTTGTCTTTGTGTACTCTCACAATGCCATTGTCTATTAAAAATTCCTGATTTGTTCTGGGCGTTGGATGGACAACAATCTTTTCTTTTATAAGGGAAATAAAGCTTTCATGTTGGGGTAAAACATCGAAGATTCCCTTATCGTTAATAGAGGTTATTGCAAAAGCAGGACCCTTGTACAAAACTTTGTCTTTATTGCGTACAACAACTACGAAATTAGCGGGATTATTCATATGACATTACGAAACTGCTAAGTCTTTCATGCTTGCGATAAAGCTAAATTTATCATCCGTTGCAGCGTCGTATTTGCCCTTCAGTAAATTATCCACATCCGCAACAGTTGTTTCGCGGGGCACATAAGCTCCCTTTCTTCCTGTTTGATTTTCTGTAACAAAAAAGTTTTGAGTCATAAAATTGCGAAGCTTTTTTGCTCTTTCATAAGTCAATTTATCGCTTGGCGAGAGCTCCGATTCTCCAACCAAAGATACAATTCTATCTAAAGCAGTTGCCTGTTTTAATAAATTCAGCGCTTTGAGGGCAACTTCATAATGAAACTGTCCTACTGTTTCCGGATTCAAATTTGCAGAGGAAGAAGATAGGAGATCAATTGCAGGCAGCAGTCCTTCCTGATAGATATTTCTTGACAGCACAACCGATGAATCCAAGTAAGGAAAAATTGCCTGCACGCCTTGGTCCAGAATATCGTCGTTGGGAATATAAATTGCT
>Ga0209541_10005557_pt1 | contig 21949 bp, 22 predicted proteins | sample RifCSPlowO2_01_FD_184027 | JGI IMG/M metagenome (GOLD analysis project Ga0209541, IMG submission 184027) | Groundwater microbial communities from Rifle, Colorado - Rifle CSP2_plank lowO2_0.1 (SPAdes) (version 2) | ecosystem: Environmental > Aquatic > Deep subsurface > Groundwater | place...
GGGGTTGTTTCAAGTGCAGTAATTTCAATGAATTCTCCTTCTGTATGAATTACTTTTTTTGTTCCTGGTCCAAAGATTACTATTTTATCTGTAAGTTCTAATAAGTAAGGTGCATCACTGCCGCCTGTTGCTAATAATATTTTAATTTTCTCACCCGATGCTTTCTCGCATAAGGCAATAAGTTGATTATCTGTTGTTTTGAAGGCTCTACCTCTGTCGCGCACATTAACTTTTAAGTTTTTTGAGATAAGATTGGTGATATCTTGAATTATTGCGTCTTTTTTGTCAGCTGCAAGATTTGTACGTATGTCAATGTGGGCTTTGCAATGTAAACTATGATATTTAGAATTATTAGTTGTAAAAAAAGCTTTTCCTGGTAAAGTGTTAGGACCTTCTGAGTCTCTTGTAATAATATATGAAATGTTTTCATTTTGCTTAAGAGCTAATTCAAGAGCATTTACTGCTCCATTTTCGTAAGGTCTACTTGCATGATTTGGTTTACCTTCAACATATTTAATATTTATATCTTTAATAATTTCAGAGCAACTTATTTTTGTTAATTCAACTGTTGATGTGTTAAATCCATCTCCTTTATCTGGATATTTTGCTAATATTTGGTCTTTGGATTGTTTAATTCTTTTGAATGAATTTATGATGTCTATCATATTTCCTTCAATATCTAGAAAACAATAACCTTTTCCTCCATTCTCAAGTTTAGTAAAATTATCTGTAGGTTCCATTAAAATACAGCTAATATTTTCAATTGCTTTAGATTTTATCCATTCTATAAATCTTTTAGTTCCTGTTGCTGAGGTTTCTTCATCTGCAATAAAAGAAAACAAAATTCTTTTATTTTTATTTTTTATTTTTTCATGATTGTTTAATAAAAAATGTAAAATTCCGGCAACACTTGATTTCATATCTGATGTTCCTCTCCCGTAAAGTTTATTGTCTTTAACAAATGGTTTGAATAAATCTTGTTTTGCATCAACAACGTCTGTATGGGTGTAAAGCATAAGAGTTTCGTTTCCACTACCTAATTCAACATAAATGTTTGCAGTTTTAGGAAGATCTTTACGTGGAGGATTTGTGTAATCTCCCGGATTGAACTCGTCAAAAACATGAGGAATATTTTCTTTATGCAATAGATTAGAGATATAATTTGCAACTTCTAATTCATGATATGATGTGCTCTTGATAGAAATAATCTCTTTAGCTATATCAAGAATTTCTTTTGACATTGAAACCTCCTTTAGTTTGTTGAAAAGTTATTGAATCATCTTCTGTAATAATGAACTTTTGAATTTCGGAGTCGTTTACCACTACACCTAATCCCGGATTTTCTGTAATGGAAACGGTTTGATTATTATTTAGAGTAACTCCTGAGCCAATACATTCTTTTAAACGCGTAAATGAGGATAGTTCTGCTGTGACTATATTTGGATGACTAAGATAAGTATGAATGCTATGAGCACATCCTATAACATTCTCAAGCATTGAACCCATTTGGCAAGGTACATTATATCTTGCTGCAAGATCTGCAATGCGAAGGGCTTCAAATAAGCCTCCAGTTTTCATTATTTTAAGATTTATGTAATCTATCGAACCGGATTCTAAAAGAAACTTTGCATCATAGAATGAATGAATAGATTCATCTGCCATGAGCTTAATATTACAATTTTCTTTAATTTTTTTGAATCCTGTTTTATCTTCTGAATAGATTGGTTGTTCTAGCCAGTCTAAGCATCCTTCTATTTGATTACATATTTCAATTGTTTTTTCAGGAGTTATGAATCCTTGATTTGCATCTGCTACAAGTTTGATTTTTTTCCCCGAGTCTCTAATAATTTTATGGGCTGATTTAATTAATTCAATATCTCTCTCGAAGTCTGGGAGATTTCCAATATTTGGAATCCCTACTTTAAGTTTGATAATATTAACATTTGAATTAATTGCATTTTGAATATGTTTTAGACTTTCTTCTATAGGATAGATACCAATAACTTTGTTTACAGGAATAGATTTGCTTTTTCCATTAAATAACTTATAGACTGGCTTCTTATGTTTTTTACCTAATGCATCTAATATTGCTCCTTCTAAGGCTGCTTTTGCTGAAGGGGCTTTGGCTATAATCGCAAGATGTCTTTGAGGGATTATCTTAGTAAAAATATTACGAACCTCTTCAAGTGTGTTTATGCTTTGTCCAATAAGATTGAATCCTGATTTTTTTGGTTCGCAAAAATGATTAATTACATCAATTACGCTGAATTGCGTTTCTCCTGTAACTTCCCATGCGGGAATTGCTTCGCCGTATCCGATAATACCTTCGTTAGTGGTTATTTTTACAATTACATAATACATATCGTAATTGGAGATGTTTGCTATTACAAATGGTTCTTTGAATTGAAGTTTTACAGGGAAGCTTTCGATTTTAGTTATTTTCATTGTTTAGTCACTGTTTTAGTTTATTCTGGTTTAAATCCTTTTTCGAGGAAATAATGGGCTCTGTTTTCTTTATCAACAACAAAATCTCTAACAACATATCCACGTCCGAAATAGTGTTCAAAAAGCTCTCTGGTTTTTGTTCTCCAATCTTTTGCTGTTGAAAATCTATTTCTTTCTATTTCTTCTGGAAGAGTTATAATCATATCTGCAAAATTTGTAGGAATTTCTATTGTAATAATAGGTTCATCTAAACCGAAGGTTACTCGGTCTATAACTCTATAACTTCCTTGTCCTGCCCTAGGATAAATGCAAGTTTCATTAGCGCTTTTTGTTCTGTCTAACTGTCTCAATAGAGCATCTTTCATACCATTATTAGAAGGATTATCAATTTTATTGCGAACGTGTTGGCTAGCAATCGGCCAAACAGCTTCAAATCTATCTGCTTCAACTCCTGCGTTAATACCGACAAGATCATAAATGGATCTTTTATAATCAGATACAACGGCTCCGCACTTGCTTATGTTGACGCATGCATTAATGGACTGTAATGGATCATATGTCCATCTAACTTCAGTTATTCCTTTTTTAAAATTATTGTCGCGTTGTTTCTTTTTCATAAGAAATCCAACACCAGTAACTCTTTTTTTTACTTCAGTATCTGTAGCCATAAGGTGGCTATACATATAAGGTCGAGGAAAACCATTATTAACCTGAATTCCTGGTGTTTCATAAATCATTCCGACTACTCTTTTGGCACCATTTCCATTTTTGGTAATTTCTCCTTCTCCAGATACATGAACATATGCCACCGTAATTGTTCCGCCAATTTCATCAGCTGCCTGCATATTATGTGGTGGGACCCATTCAAATGGAGGCTCTTCCCAAACATCTCCTTGAATAATTGTAGCTTGTCTGTATAGGTCGCTAATTGTTTGTGCCTCTTCTGGCGTACTTCTAGGAAAATCTTTTATATTAGCAATAATGATGTCATCTAATTTTATACTTCTAAAATTTATATTTGGAAGTCTATATTCTCCATTGGTAGAAGGTACAGACATTTTTATTTACCCACTAGGAATTTTTCAATTCCTTTTAAACCAGAACCTACAAGTTCTCCACGCGCAATCATTTCTGCTGGGCCGATTAAAGTTAATGTGGTTTTTCCTTCTTTAGTATTGTTCACACCTATTGTAAGTTGATTGGGATTTTCTGTGTCTCCTAAAATATCTGCGTACACTCTTTTGCCCTTAACACTTACTTGAATACGTGAAGAGTCTACTATTTGGGAGAGATATGCCACTGCTGCACAAGCTGTAGCTCCAGTACCGCAAGCAAGAGTTTCATTGTCAACCCCGCGCTCATAAGTTCTTATACTAATTGCGTCTTGCGAAATTCTTTGAGCAAGATTAACGTTACAACCAAATGGTACTACTCCAGACTTGCGCAAATCACTTTCCTTAAGATTGAAAGCATCTCCTACTTCTCTAATGGTATGTGTGCTTCTCTCACTATAAACATCTTCATCGACAAAGATAACGAGATGTGGTTCTCCGGTTCCATAAAGAAAAAAAGTTCCGTATCTAGATAAACTTGGTGAGACTCTTTCAAAAGGGATATTTTCTAAACGTCCATCGATCTTTAATTTATCTAATCTAATGGCTTCTTGCGAAAGAGCTTTGTTTATTTCACCCTGAGTAGTTGCAAGATTGCCCATGTCTACGCTATACTCTTTATGTGGGCCAATTGTGCTTTTTTCAACTTTTTTAATTCCTGCTTTTGTTTGTACTCGAATAATGGTTGAATCAGTTTTTTCTGAGTAACAATCTGCGATACAACGAACCCCATTACCACACATACTTGATTCGCTTCTATCTGCTTCGAATATTCTCATCAATACGTCCGCTTCTAGAGTTGAAGGCGGAAGCATGTAAAGAACGCTTGTTGCCCCAATGCAGAAATTTCTATCACAAAGGACTCTAGCAAGGTGCCCCCTGTAATCTTCTTGCACTATGGGCTGCTTTCGTTCATCTACAATAACAAAATCGTTTCCACATCCTTGAGATTTGATAAAATTAAATTCCATATTAATTTACGATGCTTGAAGCTTGCACTTCTTGATTGGACATTTTACTTACTCTTCCCTTCACTAAGAAGTTTTAGATTTTGTTCAAGAATATCTATGCCAATGTCTATTTCTTGTTCACTGATTATGTATGGAGGAATTATTCTAAGACTATGAGGTCCACAACCTAGAGTTAAAAGACCTTTTTCAAAATTTAAATCTACTAGTTTATTTCTTATTTCACTATTTGGCAAATCAAAAGCTAAAAGCAAACCTAAACCTCTTGCATTTGTGACTATTGAATATTTGTATTCTAATTCTTTTAATCTTTTTAACAAATATTCTCCTCGAACTTTTACTTGATTTAATAAATTTTCTTCTTTTATTGTTTTAATTATTTCTAAACCCATTGCCATATGTATTAAGTCTCCTCCACCCCATGTGCTTGAAATTGAACCAGATTCTGTTGGAAAGATATCCTTTTTTCCGATTGTTGCAGCTACTTGCAGAGCTTTTCCTGAAGTTATGATGTCAGGAACGATTCCTGAATGTTGAAACGCCCACCACTTTCCTGTACGCCCCATACCTGATTGAACTTCATCAAGAATGAGGGGTATGTTGTGAGATTGAGTTATTCTTCTTAAGTCTTGTAGCCATTGCTTATCTGCAAATCTATATCCTCCTTCTCCTTGAATTGCTTCCGCAATCACATAAGCAATATTTTCTGGGTCGACATCGTGTTTGAGTAAGCGATTTAGTTCTTCTACATTATTTAAAGTTATTCTTCTTATAGGAATTTCAGGGTAATTTTTCTTTTGTACTGTTTTTGAATTTGTGCATGAAAGCGCGCCTAATGTTCTACCATGGAACGCTCCTTGAACTGAAATTCCAATTTTTGCACTTGGTTTTCTTCTGTATGCTATCTTGATGGCATTTTCAACTGCTTCTGCTCCCGAATTTATTAAAAATACACTTTGGAGTTCTTCAGGTAATATTGAAGCTATTTCTTCAATTAATTCTATATGTTCTAATGAGTAATAGTCATGGCCTGCTAATCTTAGAGGAGACTTATTTGAATATTTTTTAGCTACGTCTAACATTCTTGGGTGGTTGTATCCTAAAGGTTGACATGCAATTTGTGAAGCCCAATCCATGAATACATTTTCATCGAGATCTTCACAATAGACTCCTTTTCCCTTTCCACCATAAACGAATGAGTAAGGAGGATCAAATAGGCCTATATGCTTTTCAATTCTTTTTAATGCTGTAGCTACATTTGGGCCAGGCAATTTTGTTTTTATGCTTATCATTGTGTTTTTATTATTTCTAACGTCTTTAATCATCCTGTCATTATTGGAAGAAGTTAATTATTGGAATAGATTGGTTTTTAGAACAAGATTATTTTTGAAACAGTCTCATTCATTATGAAGAATTGCCTGAATTCTATTTTTTACTTTTACTATCATTTCTGCTGAAGGCATTGATTCCGCAAAAGCTATGTATCCTGAAGATTCTTCTGAGAAATCGTCAAATGGTTTTGTGAACTCAAAGAATATTTTATTATCTATTCTGCCAGCTTTTTTCTTTGATTCATATGATTCTTTCATAGTTATTCCTTCATGGCTCAATTCGTTACGCATTTGTTCTTTGAGATCTCTATCACCTATAACTTCTGAAGTCTTTTCTGTGAATTGTTTCAAAAGAGCTATAATTAAGGGCTCATCTTTTGAAAGTGTTATTTCTATGAAACCTTTCCACTGCCAGTCAAATTCTTGATAATATAAATCTTCCAGAAATTGAGATACTTTGTCTTTATTTTCATATTTTAATATACAACTGGGAGGAAGAACAAAATATGTGAATCTTTCTTTATTTTGCGTCTTGCATTTTGCGACTGCTCCTTGTTTATAAAGCTCTTTTAAAACTCGGTATTTTTTGCTGTAACTAAATTCTTTTTCAATTGATTCTGAGAGTCCTTTTAAATGGGCAAAATACATTTTTCCTTCATCAAAACCTAGAGAATTATATAATCGCTCTTTTGCCGCAGATTCTAACATTGGATTGTCTATTGTCTTAAAAGAAATTTGTGATGGAGTTTCTTTAATTTTGCATGAACGTTTTGATGTTGAAATAGTGTCTTTAATGATTAAGTTCATTCTAAACCTCTTATTTCATCGAATTCTTTATGTCCTGTTTCTAAACGATGATTTCCGCAGGCGCCAATGGCTATCTCTTTTTTACAAGTTTTACAGATAAAACCTACAATCTCTTGATTGTTCATATGAGTTTGAGTATAAGAAGCTAAATATACTTAACCCATATATTTTTATACTAGTATATATTGTATATATTTATGAATAAAAGAACACTTGTTAAATCTGGAGCTTCAAGCTTTACTGTTGCTGTGCCTATTGAATGGGTGAGAAGAAATACGCTTGAAAAGGGAAGCGAGATTGCAATTGAGGAAAATGAATTGGGAGATTTGGTGCTTAGAACTCCTAAAGAGAGAGCTTTTTTGCCTCAAGCGCAATGCACAATTAAAGTTAACAAGGAAAATAAAGATTTGTTATATTGGGAACTTGTGCGTGCTTATTTGCATAATTATACTACTATTAACTTAGAAGGAGATTTTGTGGTGCAAGATTCTGCTCAAACTCTTCAACGTTTGAATTCTTTTATTGGACTTGATATAATTGAAAGAACTAAGAAATTTATTGTTTTGAAGAACTTTTCTGCTTATGATACTGAAAGCTCCCCTTATTCTTTGTTAAAAAAATTAGATGTTGGTGTTAGGGCAATGATTAATGGAATTGAGCCGTTTTTTGCTAAAGGATTCAATCAGGATGATATTTTAGAGATGAAATCCCAACATCAGTATAATGAAAGAGTTTATTTATTTGCATTAAAGTTATTAAATGCCATTGTTGATACTCCTTCATTAATGAGGGTTTTCAAAACAGACTATAGGCAATTAATGAAAGAACATGTAATTGTTAACGCATTAAGGCAGATTTCATTTCATTTTGCCGAAATAAGTTCTATTTTGCTTGCAATCGACCATACAAGAAAACAAGGAGTTTTTATTAAAGGAGTGTTTAATGTTCTTTCGAGAAAATATTATGCAATCTTGACTATGCCTAAAAGTCCTGCTTCAAAAGAAATAGTTGAGATTTTAAAAGATTCTGAAGGAATTGTGTATCAATGGCAATTATCTCTTAAAGAGTTGAGAAGTCAAGCGCTTACCGAGTTTGTTGTATATGCAATGAGTATTAACTGTGTGCTTGACCATCTTGCGCTTGAACTTATGAATTAGAACCATTTGGCCATTTTGTTCTTCCTGTGTTTACAATTAAAATCTTGGCATCTTTAGGAACTCTGGAGCGCATCTGTAATAAGAGAGCGAGACTTGCAATACCTGAAGGTTCGCATGAAATATTATTTTGTTTTGCTATTTCTATTGCTTCATCTATATAACGTTCTTGAACTGCATAGACGTTTGTTTCAGGACCGCAAGAACCAGTCCATTTGTAAATTCTAATCCATTGTTCATCGAAATGAACGAATGGTAAGTGCGGAGAGTATAATTTATCAGCTTTACTTTTAGGGTCATTGGTAGTTGCACCTAGAAAATTGCAGTGTTTGAGTGTTTGAGCGTCTCCTGAAAAACGAGGGTCGTGAACGCCTGACAAAACTTCTCTTTTATTTATATTTAATAGATTTTCATATAAATTTCCTGTGCCGAATGGAATAAAGCAAAATTCTGGAGAGTTGTTTAATATTTCGTAGCTTAGCCAATCATAATATCTCGTTGTTGGGTCAAGAGCAGTGTTTGAAGTTACGTCTAATCCGTAAGGGTTGTGAGATATTTCTAAAATTTCTTTCCAATGAAATGGTTTTCTTGATAAGTCTGTTCTATAAACTTCACAACCAATAGATTCAAGCATTCTTACTATGTGCTCGTCAAGATGAATATCTACGAGACATTTTAAATTTGGAAGGTGATATTTTCTAAGCATGCTTTGAATTGCGAAGCCGGCTGAACCTGAAGTGATTATAGACATTTGAGGAAGTTTATCTTTTATTAGCCCGTCTTTTTTTGCTAATAAGAAATCTCTGTAAGTGACTACCATTTCCCAAGCCATTCTGTCTTTATGAGTTCCTGTTGGGTTTTTGCTTTCGTCTTTTAGCCATACATTTGTGAAGCCGGGAACATTTATCTTATATGTGGGAGTTGCTGGGAATTTAGGGTCTTCTGGAGGAAACTCGGGTTTTGTTGGGTCGTTTTCTGATGCCACTGTTATAGAACGTAGCATTGTGCTTTCTTGCGCTGTAAGGGCCATAGAGGTTGGAAGTTAATGGGTTTAATAAGCTTACGGATTTGATACGGAAACCTTTTAATTACTCTTATTCTTATTTATTACATGATAAAAAGAGGCTCTATTGAGATATCATTCGGGATGATTTTCTCAATAATTGTAATGATTGCGATTATTGGTGTTGCGGTTTATGCAATAACTGTCTTTTTGAATGTTGGAAAAATTACAGAGATGGGTTTATTTCACCAGAGGTTTCAGGAAACTGTTGATGATATATGGAGTTCTGCTACTACTAATAGAGTCGTTAGTTTTTCTCTTCCTAAATCTATTGAATTAGTTTGTTTTGGTTCTATTTCTAATCTCCTTAATGATAATAGATATTCTGATGAGCTTAATGAATTAAGAGATCGCTCTTCAGGATTTCAACAACAAAATACAAATACTTTTTTGTATCCTCCTTCAAAGGCAGATGATTTTGCATTCAAGAATGTTGAAAAAATAGATGTTTCTTCTTTGGGAACATTTGACTGTTTTGAAGTTAAGAATGGAAAGGTAAATATGAGATTGTCTAAAAATGAATTTGATTCATTGGTTAAAGTGGGGCGTGAATAAGGTGAAGAATATTTTATTTGTTTGTAAACATAATAGATTTAGAAGCAAGGTCGCTGAGGCTTTTTTTAACAAATTTAATAAGAATAAAAGTTATGTTGCTTCTAGCGCAGGGTTGATACCTGGAGGATACCCTTTAGATGATTTGCAAGTTAAAGTTGCTAAAGAATTTGGAATAAAGTTTAAAGGTAAACCTCAAGCAATAACTACTGATTTGTTAAGATGGATGAATTTAATGATAATTGTTGCCGACAACGTACCGCGCGAGATATTTAAAAATAAAAAATATGGACGAGAAGAACTAGTTTGGAATATTAAAGATGATGATGGTAGCGGAGCTGAAGAGACATATAAAGTTATTAAAAAAATAGAGAATAAAGTTAAATATTTTGTGAGGACATTATGAATAATCTTAAGATACCTGAGATAGAGTTTAGATATTCTTGGATTTATGATGAACAATACAGAAGCGATATCAAAATAATTAGAGAATTGAAAAAGCTGAATATGAAATATCCTTCTTATAAAACTATAAGTAATTATATGAAAAAAATAGAATCATCTTGGAAACATAAAAGGGAGTTAATATTAAAAGAATTGTCTAATATTTCAGGGTTAGATTGGAAGGATGATAAAATTATTTGTTATGTTGTCGGGTATGGTATCCCTTTTTCTGACCCTCTTACAATACCAGTTTATAAAAACGATATAGATTATGGAATTTATGTTTTGACTCATGAGCTAATTCATCAATTATTTATTCAGGTAGGAAATATGGAAAAATCGAAAAAATCTTGGAGTTATATTTGGAATAAATATAAAGAACAGTCTGTAACTACAAAAATCCATATACCTCTTCATGCAATTCAGTCTTATTTATATAGAAAAAATTTTGGGGAAAAACTAATAAAAAAAGACAAGATGCGCATGAAAAAACGAATAGATTATAGTAATTCTTGGAAAATTGTTGAAATGGAAGGCTGTGAAAATATAATTAAAGAATTTAGAAGAAGGATAAAAAATGAATAGAAAGGGGCTTGATTTCAGTTTTACGTGGATATTTGCAATAATTGCCGGGGCAGTTATACTTTTTTCTGCGATTTACATTACGACCCAATTGATTGGTTCTGCTGAAATTGAGAGAGATAGTTTTGTTTCTGCTGAATTGAGTAATATTCTTAGTCCTGTTGAAACTAATCTTGAAGATAATAAATATTCGTTGATTAAGTTTAATTTAGATACTAGAGTTTACAATGAATGTTCTAATTCTGGAGTTTTTGGGAAGCAGGAAATAAGCACGGCTTCAAAAAGCTCAGGAGGGTGGAGTGATCAGAGTGTGAGTAAGTCTTCATTTAACAGATATATATTCTCAAGAGGGATTGAGGAAACAAATAATAAGAAAATGCACATTCTTACTAACCCTTTAGATATGCCGTTTAAAATGGGAGATGTTATGATTCTACATGGTGGAAAATATTGTTTTGTTAATCCTTCCGATAATGTTGAAGATATTTTTACAGATTTATCTTCAAATGGTGCTCAAGATATAGGAGTTAATATCTCTTCTAGAGTTGATTCTTGTCCTAAAAATTATACTACTGTGTGTTTTAATGCAAATGGATGCGATATTAAAGTCATAACGAGAGATGGAGAAGGAACTGTTTCTAAATATGGGAGAGAGTTAATATATTATGGAGATGCTTTGCAATTGGCAGCTATTTTTTCGGACCCTGAGGTTTATGAGTGTCAGATTAAGAGACTAGCTAAACGTGCAGGAGAACTCGGAGTAATTTATAAAAATAAGGCTTTGTATGTTGAAGGAAGCGGGTGTTCAAATAATTTAGTTTCTGATTTGCAGTCTTTTGTCTTGGCGACTAATGTTACTGGTTCGAGAGATTTTGGACGAATAGCTCAAATTGCTAAATCTTTGGAGGAAAAAAATGATGGACTTGGAAAATGTAAAATATTCTAATTCTAGAGGTCAGTTTAAGATACAACAGATGGTATTTGTGCTTATAGCCGTGATGATATTATTTGGGATAGTATCTGTTTTTTTCGTTTCTATTAGGTTTGGCTCTTTGAAATCTGGAGTTGAAGACCAGCGCAAAGAAGCGGTTTTTGAGCAAGTTAGAAAAATGGCAGGAACACCCGAATTTATATGGACTTCTTCAGAAAGTTGCGCTTCTTGTGTGGATATGGATAAGTTGATTCTATTAAAAAATAGAACTTCTTATAAAGGATTCTGGAAAGATATATCTCTTTTGAAGGTTAGTAGGGTTTATCCTGCTTATACTGGCGAGTGCACTCTTGGAAGTTATCCTGAATGCAATAGCATTACTCTTGTGCAAGGAGATAATTATGAGTCTTATGAGTCTTTTGTTTCTTTGTGTAGGTATGATGGAGAAATTGGGGGAACTAGATGCGAGATGGGGAAGATAATTATGGGATTTGAGGGTGTTAAATGAACAAAGATAAAAGAGGACAGGAAGAGATAGTAGGTTTTGTTCTGATTGTAGTTCTTGTTGTTGTGATATTTGTTATATTTTTAGGGATTAGGTTGCGTAGTCCTGAACCTGCTCAAAAAGAAAGCGAGATAGTGTATCAATTTCTTGAAAGCTCTATGGAGCAGACTACGGATTGTGTCTTAAGCCAGAATAGCAGAAATGTAGTAATGGATGATTTAATTAAAGAATGCTATTCTTCAAATAATCTTTGTTCTTCTGGAGAGACTGCCTGTGGGGAAGTTGAAGATACTATGAAAAAAATATTGAACAATACTTGGAAAGTTGGTGTAGACTACCTGTATAAAGGATATATAGTAAAAGCCAATTACTTCGTTAATTCGAGTAATCAAGAGCAGAATGAAGAGGTCTTTTTGATAACTCAAGGAAACTGCGATAATTCTTTTATTGGAAATTCCTACTGGATACCTGAATTTCCTGGAAGTATCATAGTTGATGTTAAACTCTGCTCTTAATTAATTTAAAGAAGGATTTCTATTTTTAATATGTCTATTATTACTATTGGTTTTAGCCTTTTTCTTTTACCTGTGTTTTCTTTAATTAAATCTATGAATCCAAACTCTTCTAAAAGATTAATATCTTCGCAGACCGACTTAAAGTCTCTTTGAAGCATCTTGGCAAGGTCGTAAATTGATATAGGATTTCTTGTTTTTATCACATGAATCATTCTAGCTTTTTCGTTTGAGAGCAATGAGCGTAATGCGCTTAGACCTTCAAGATTAAAATCAGACCTATCCCCTGTTATCTTCTTAAAAAATGAAGTGAATGCTCCTCTATCGTCGGTGATTGTTATCTCACGAACTCTATTTTTTTGAGCCATTTTAATTATTAAAATGCTGTTGAGTATTTATATGTTTTGTTTTACCATATATTATAAAAATACCATATATTTGGTTAATTTGTTTAATTGTATTAGAGATTTATGTTTAATCATTAGGTAGTAACAAACAAAGATTTAAAAAGTAAACCTTTAGTTTGATATTATCTATTTATAATAACCGAACTAGCATAGAAAGCTTTTTAAAGAGCTAAAGGATATTCTACTTAACGCTCTTTTTAGAGCGGTTATCTAAATGATGAGACCGATACAAAACAATAAAAAGTTATTGCACGGCTCACTTGGCGAGTCGCCGATTAAACGTGCGGCTTCCTTGATGAGGGACTCTGCGGAGTTGCTACGAGAGATAATTGAAAGGAGGTTTATTTAAAAATATGAAATTTAATTTTAGAAAGATTACATCTGCTTTAGCTTCGACAGCAATGGTAGGATTAACAGTTGCAACAGCTGCTGCTGCTAATTTCCCTGCTCCATTCGTTCAGAATGATGCTGCTAATGTTGCTATAGTATATGGTAATTCTTTAGATTTAGTTGCAGTTACTGATATATCTACTGCTTTGAGCTCTGCTCTTGCAGGAAGTAGTGGTGGAAGTGGTGCCCCTACTAGTAGCGATGCTTTTGCATTGTTTACCAGGAATACACCTCTTCAACTTAACAACTCGTTGAACTCGGCTAAATCATCAGTTACAGAATCTGATTTGCCAACAGTTTTGGGAGATACAGAATTTTCTGGAAATGTTGATGCTGAAGTTCAGTTTCAAATTACTTTGGGAGCAAATCCTAGAGTGATTTTTGCAAAAGAGCCTACAACAGGTATTGACCCTAGCGTTGGACTGTTTTACAGTACGACTGCAGCTAATTACTTGTATAATGCTACAATTACTTTTGATAAAGCGGTGAACTTTACAGATTCAGATTCAGAAGGTGAAACTCTGGAACTATTTGGTGAAAAGTTTGTTGTCGCTTCGGCTACAGATACAGATTCTTTAGTATTGTTCAAATCAGCTCAGACCCTTTCATTGAGCGTTGGTGCTACAACATCAACACCAATTCAGACGGTCGTGGTTGGAGATGAAACATATACTGTGGAACTTGTTGCTGCAAGCGATACTTCTGCTACTATTAAAGTAACTGACTCATCTGGAGGATCTAGCCAAAAGGAAATAAATGAAGCAGCTTCAAAGAAGATTCAAGGTATTGAAGTCGCAGTTAACTCTGCAGACGAATCAACAGCTACTAACACTCTTCAAGCAGAAGTTCTTGTAGGTGCTGATAGATTGACTCTTGAAGATGGAACTGAAGTTAAAATAGGCACTGATAATACTGCAGTTGATGGAACAAATGTAGACTTTATTGGTACTCTATATCCTGGAAATTTGACTCAGTTCACTATACAGGTTTTTGCAGAAGGTGGAAGCCAAGATTTTATTGGCACCGGTGATGAACTCGTAGACCCTGTCTTCGGTTCATTCAGATTGGTGTTTGATGGATTGGCTGTTGACCTAGATGATGCAGATAATAGGGAAGAAATTACTATTAGCCCATCTGGAACAGATATGGGAGCCATATCTTTCACAGATTCTCGAGAGAATTCTGTTTCCAATTGGGAATGGTTAAATAACAAATCAGGTAGCTACCCACAATCAATCCTTGCGGATAATGATGGTTGGCGTTTGATAGTTAGGGAACTTGCTCAAATCAATGAATCTGGATATGCAATGGTTGGAAATGAGGATGAAGGAGTTTTAGTCCAATTATCCTCACTTTCTAATGGAACTACAGGTTACAGTAGTGATGAAGTTAAGTTTACTAATGTACTTGACTCAACTTCTACTTATACTGCAACTCTCACTGGAGAGGGTTCGGGAACTGTTAATATAGAAGGAAATACCTATACAGTTTCGTATGTAGACAATAGAGCATCTGATGGAGCTCAGAATGTTAGGTTAAATCACCCTGATTCTGCAACCGCAGGACAGCTTGTACTTTATCCTACATTAAAGACTTCAAAAGGTGCAAATATTGCATTTTATGAGCCTTTAGTTATTGATATGAGTAATGTAGATGGAGCTAGTACGACAGCTGCAGGATTTAAATTCCCTGACGGGGATGGATATACTGATGTTGCTGCCGTGAATTCATTTTCTGATAACTTTACCATTGGAGGTACTGTTTTAGGAAATGCTACAAATTCAATAGCTCTCACAGTAGGACAATTGACTTACAATGCTACTTGGGGTGCAGCTAATACTACAACTATATATTTGACTGATAGTGGTGTGAATATTTTGCGCCCTGCAATCATCTTATTTGAAGAAAAGGATGAAGCAGGCGTATATCAGGCAACAATTATAGAGACATCTGGAGCTGGAATTTCAGATAATGGAGTTAGCGTTAGCGAAGCTTCATTCACATGGAATACCGATCTTGATATGAAGGGTACAGCTTATGGAGCTGTTGGAATTCAAACAGAAACAGATGATAAGATTTATCAGAAACTTGATCAATGGGGAACATTGGTCACTACGGATGAATCTGACTCTGACCAATATAGTATGGTTGTAAGCTATCCTGATGAACAGGCTGTTGCTGACATGTACGTGGACTCGATGGTCGAGGGTGGATCAACAACTACTCTAGGAGACGTAAAGGTTACGGATGATGAGCTTGCAAGCTCTAATATGTCCACAAAGAACCTTATCGTTGTTGGAGGTAGCTGTGTAAATACAGCTGCATCAACTTTGCTAGGTGGTAGTGCTGGTTGTGGTGCCTCATGGACTGCAGCTACAAGCGCTGGAAGCGGTGAATGGGTAATCCAAACATTTGCTAACCCTTGGGCAAGTACCAAAATAGCTACTCTTGTAGCTGGTTGGGAACAAGGTGATACTGCTAATGCAGCAACATACTTGAAGACCCATGATGATGTAAGTACAGTTGTTGGATCTAAAGGAACTGGAACTACTGCTACGGCAGGAGTATTTACTCAGGCTTAAATCAGTTAATTTTTTTTTCTTTTTTTTTCTTTTTTTATCAAAGTGTGGATGCACTTTGATGACTTAAATGTCAAGGGCAGAAATTCTTGTTAAAAAACTAAGATTTTTAAATAGGTTTTTGCTTGAATTATTATGAAAAGAATATTAAGTCTTGAGGAATTAGCTGAGAAAGAGAAAAAAAGAAAACGCATCTCTGGAATTGTTATTATCGCATTGCTTGTTCTTAGTTCATTGGGATTTGCTTTGAGCAGTGTTGGAAATGGCGGAAATATCAATAATAGTGACTTAAAAGAAGGATTTAATTATAATGGTCAGAATTGGGTTTATACATCTGGAAGTCAAAAATATTATTTTATTAATCATCCTGATGAAATAAATACTTCTTTAGAGGGTATGACTATGAGCTTGGCTGATTTTGCAAGCAAACAAATTTATATTGATTCAGAACTCGCGGGAGGATTGCAGGAAGTATATAACAATCTTGGAGTTTATGCTGAAAAAATTAAAGAGGTGTGCTATGGCTCATGCGATAGAGATTTGCCTGAAAAAGAATGTTCTGCTGGCGCCGAACCGTTAATTATTATTCGAGAAAATGAGACTGAAAGTTTTGTTGAAAAAGATAATTGTTTATTTATAAATGGAAATATGAAGACTGTTGATGCTTTTCTTTATAAGGTCTTGGGAATCAATTAATTAAAAAAACAAGTTATAGAGAACTGTGTAGTTTACATTTATTTTGTGGTTCCCTATCTGTATAACTGCACTAAATTTTCATTTATCTCCTGCAGTTATCCATATCGACGTATAATTGGACAAGTCAACATTTAAAAAAGGAGAATATTACTTTATAATATGGTTAATAACGTTAATAATGTCAAAAAAGCCAAGCCTGCGCCAAAGGTGAGGAAAATAGAAAGAGAACTATTGGGGGTGCTTATTTTTCTTGCAGTACTTGTGGTTGTTTTTATGATAGCTTCTTCTTATTTTAAAAGTTTAAATTATTTTGAATATAATGGGCTAACATTTGCTAAAGAGAGGCTTGAAAATATTCCTCTTTTCCACCATAGTTATTATCTGAAGGCACCATCTGGGAGACTTATCCAATATAATTTGTATTTGAGAAATGACCCAAGATATAATAATGTTACTCTTGAAGGAAATTCGAACCTTCTTGCTCCAGGAACTGTTGCTTACCTTTCAGTTAATAGCGATGGATTGCAAGAATGTAAATATGGATCACTGGCTGTTGCTACTATTTCAAGCTTTATGAGCGATAATCAAATGAATGTGATAGCTGGAAATTTAGACTTTTGGGATGCTGGGGCTAAAAGAGATAAATGGATTACTTGTAAAAATCAACCGGGAAATATAGTGGTGGAGTTGTTAAAAGGAAATGAAACTAAAGTGACTATTGAAAATAAATGTTATAAAATAGAAGTTGCTGATTGTCAAATTCTTGAATCTGTAGAAAAACTTATAGTTCAATCAATTGTTGATGCTCGCAAGGTTCCAATTAAAGTTAATAAAAAATAACTCTTTACTTTTTTTTCTTTTTGTAAATATATATTGCTAAGATTATTACTAAAATGATTATTGTCCAGAGCGTTATTGAGCTCAACATTGAATCCACTTTATCTTTGTTATTTCCGTATAGTATTCCTACATAAATTAGTATCGCTGACCATATTCCTGAACCTAGTGTTGTGTATAAAGTGAATTTACCTAATGGCATTTTTGCGAAACCTGCTGGAATAGAGATTAATTGTCTTATTGCCGGAATTAATCTTCCTGTGAACGTAGTTATGCTTCCGTGGATTTTGAAATAATTGTCTGCTTTGTTTAGGGTTTCATTTTTTAAGAATAAGAATTTACCATATTTTGAGACTAATTTATTTATTATACGACGGCCGAAATGCAGTCCTAAGAAATAATTAATATAAGCTCCTGCTAGACTGCCTATAATTGATGCTAAGAGCACTAAAGTGAAAGACATTTCTCCTCTTGAAATTAAGACTCCTGCTGGAGGCAGGACAACTTCACTAGGAAATGGAATGAAAGAACTTTCTATGAGCATTCCTAAAACTATTCCTAAATATCCTAAATCTCCGATTATAGAAATAATTGATTCAATTAGACTTGATATAAAACTCATTTTTTACCTCTAATTTGATTTAATATCATTTTGAAATCTGTATATATTGGAATATTCTTTATATTAAATAACATTACATTGGTAAACCATAGTAGGATTATTAAGATTGTGCTTCCGAAATACCAGAAAGCTATGTGGGCTATATTAAACAACTCAAGTCCTTTGTTTGCATATAATAATGCAAATCCGAATATTCTTAAAATGTTCAAAAATAAAAATGAACTCATGAGAAATAATATGCTTTTAATTCGTTGCTTTTTACTCATTGGCGTGCTTAGATTTAAAATTAATAATAGGTAGTATGCAGAGCCTGCAATGCATGCAGGGATTATGCTTGCGAAGTATCCTTTAAAGAAAATTGTTGTGTTCATACAGGCTATACTTTTTAAAAATGGGAGGAAATTAATGGCTATATCGCAAGCCTGGGTTGGATTGCCTATTAGAATAACGACGTCGTAAAACCTGGAGATTAAACCAAAAACAGAGTAAATTGTTAATGGTGTGAAAATTAAATAAAAAATAAATAAGTTGCCTAGACCTAAAATTAAAAGCAATAAATACCTCAACACTAAAGAAAATATTGTATTTTTCATCAATTGTTTAATGTAAGGAGGTTAAAAAAGGCTTATCTTTTTGACATTCTTATTGCAATTACTATAATCAAAATTATTATGATTAAGTTGACAAGACCTATAATCCAAATTAATGAATTATCTGAATTAAATAATCTTGAGCCACTGCTTAATTCAACTTCAACTTCTTGTATCTGGACTTTGCCCTGTGATGCAACTTGTATGTCAAATGTCTGGGCTCCAACTGAATCTTTATTTACCAATAGTTTGAATGTTACTTCTTTGCTTTCTCCTGCGTCAACTGATAAGGATGTATCTGAAATATCTGTCAATTCTGCCCAGTCTGAATAACCGTTTGCGCTTAATGTGTAGTCTGCGTCTTTATCTCCGGTGTTTTTTATCGTTGCAGTTACAATTAATTCTTTTCCTGCTTGTGCTTTTGAATCAAGCTTTGCGCTTATTTCTAAGTTTGTAAGAGCACCTGCGTTAGGATTTCCTAAGTTTTGAGAACAGCCTAGAACTTCAAGATCATAATTGAAAGGTTCGTCTGATTCTTGGTCATAATTTCCATTGCTATAATCATATTCGGTTATGAATTCAAGGTTGTAGTTTCCATTTGTTGCTGTTGCTGGAATGTCTATTGTGAAGTCTAAAGTTTCATCATCTCCTTGATTTAATTTTTTAGTTATTTCTAAAACTTCTTGGATTTTCAAATCTTTGTTTTTTATTGTAACCTTTACTCTTTTCTCATCATTTTTACCAACATTGAATACTTTAAATTGTCCACTAACAGTCTGGCCACATGTAAGCTGAGATTCTAGTTCGATTTCGTCAACTACTACATATAAACCATTTTCAGATGTTTGGTCAACATTTATTGATTGATAAAATGAATTATCTAGTTCATCTGCAGTGTCTTTGCAATCTTTTGTTTGTCCTCTGTCTTCATCATATGCTTTTACTGCAAGTTTATAGTCTCCTATATCAAAGTCTGCTGGAACTTTAAATTCCCATCTAATTGTTTCTTCTGACTCTTCATCAATGGTGACTTTAACTTCTTCTTCATCATCTGCTGAATCTCCTAAGAATATTAATTTATTTGTCACATCTCTGCCGGTGCTATCAAATAAACCTAAAACTGCAACTACGTCTACGTTGTCGTCTTCATTATTGTTCTCGATATCTACTTCAACTTCTATTTTGTCTAGAAGTTCCCAATCGTTCTTTTCTCCATTGCCATTGTTATCCCAGTTGATATCAGTAATTGTTAAATTGCTGTTAATAGTTTCGCCAGCTGAACAGAATGTTTTTTTAACTTGGAAGCTCGTGGTTGCTATTTGAGAATTAGTTCCAGTTCCAGTAGATGCTTGAACATTAACTGTGTTTAATCCAAACTTTAGGTTTATTAAATTGTTTAATATTGCAGTGATTGTGGTTGATGCGTTTGCGTTTAATGAAAATGGTGCTGATGGATTGAATGTTACTCCAAATAATGTAGTTCCTGTTTCAGACATCGTTACTTGGCCAAAGTTTGTGTTTCCAGTATTACTTATTGTTAATGTTGCGTTTTGGTTTGTTCTGAATGGTCCTGTTGATGCGGACATTGTTAGGTTTGAGGATGGTTGAGTTATAGTTACGGATGGAAGTTGGAATATGGTTGAATAAGAGGTAGTAGTGCCTCCAGTAATGTTCGTAGAATTTATTGTTATGTTGGTTCCTAGTGTGCCTATAAATGAATTTGGTATGTTAAATGTAGTCGTAATTGTTGTTAGATTATTTAGACTTGAATTAAGGGTTATTTGTAAAGTAATTGGGTTCCAGTTTCCTGTTGAAGTTGTTGAAGAACCAGAATAAGAATTTAGAACTATGCTACTTATTGAGTGTTGTTCTGGAGCACCACAAGTAAACGTTATATTAAAAGAAGCTTGAAGTGTGCCTTGATTGTTAACTGCTGTTAAAGGCATGCTTTGGGAAACTACTCCTAAACAAGTATCTGGAGCAGCGCTAGCCAATCCCAGAGATAAAACTGCAAGTGTGACAAATGCAAATAACGAGATTAACTTTGTGAAATTCATTTTGTGTTGTAACTCCCCAATTAATAGCCTATTTAAATATTTCGGTGTTAAGCGAACTTAGATGTTTTTGAGATAATTAAAGTAATAAGATATCAATAATTGAAATTTTATGTCTTTGAATGAATATTAAATTTGAAGGATTTGGAGAAAAAGATAAGGGAAATACAGTGAAATAAAGAATCCCAACCACAGCAAGCTGTGAGGTATTCTTTAAGCCTTCAAATGGGAACTATCGTAGCAAGCTACGTGGTATAAGACCCATTTGAAGCAATTAAAGATAGGAGTAAGACAATTAATAAAAATAGGGTTTGGGCTTGTGATTGGAATGACTATTGCAATGATATTAATCTATCTTGTGGCTATTATTTTAGGAGTTTCTATTCTCAGCAGTATTATGCCAAGGCTAGGATAAATCATATTAAACATTACTTAATAGCCATTTTGCAAACATTTATATTATTCTATGCACTCTGATTTAACATGGCTATAAGGTCTAGAGAAAATAGAGTCAGCGCATGGGCGTTCCTTATTGGAGTTGTTCTTGCTCTAGTTGGAGGCATGTTGAGCGCGTTATTCGGAGAGTTAAATCCTTTTTTGCTCGGTTTGCTATTAGTATTAGGGCTTGTGATTGGTTTTATTGGTGTGTCTCCTAATGATATAAATAAGTTTATGACTTCGTCTGTTTCTTTAGTCATTGTTAGTTTTGCAGGTTCTGCGGGTGTAAGGAATATTGAGTTTCTGAACTGGGAGATTGGAAATATAGTCTCTTCTACTCTTGGGGCTTTGTTAGTCTTGCTTGTTCCTGCAACCATTGTTGTAGCTATTAGAAGTTTGTTTTCGATATCTCAGGGTTAATTAAGATTTATTAGTAAAGTAGAATATATGTTTAACTAAGCTAGCATATCGTCTTTTGGAACATTCTGAGCGCCTGCTTGACCCGATGGTCCGCGGTATATTTCTGCGAATTCTGGAGATGCTATGATTGCGTTGTCTCCGAAACCTGCGATTGAGCCTTCCATTGCGTCAACTGTCTTTTTGATTTTTGTTAATGCTCTCTTAAGTTCTATGATATCTTTGCTCTTCAATTGCTTGATGTCTATAAAAGCAATTGTGTAACCTTCGCGCAAGGAAGCTAATATGTCATTTATATCATCGTACTTTTTCAAAGTAAATTGACGAATCTTTATCTTTTCCTTTCTAGCTTTAGTTTGATTAAGATCAAGTTCTACGTAATCTTCAGATTGCGTCTTGTTAAAAACCCCTTTTAATCCGAATACCATAAATATTGTTAAACAGTTCAGTATATAAACATTATCGTCTTTTAAAATATCTAAAGAACTATTTGGATGTCGACGGAGATTTATT
>Ga0209541_10005558_pt1 | contig 21948 bp, 24 predicted proteins | sample RifCSPlowO2_01_FD_184027 | JGI IMG/M metagenome (GOLD analysis project Ga0209541, IMG submission 184027) | Groundwater microbial communities from Rifle, Colorado - Rifle CSP2_plank lowO2_0.1 (SPAdes) (version 2) | ecosystem: Environmental > Aquatic > Deep subsurface > Groundwater | place...
CCTACCACAATATCATAAAAAAATTCCGGGTCAGCCGAAATATAATTATAAATTTCTTTTATAACTTCATTAAAGTCTAAATCACCCTTGCTGGGGCTCCAAAAATTTCTGCTACTTACTGATTCGTTATTCATATATAACTAAATAGCAAAAAAAACCTCTTAAGTCAAACAAAAAAAATTATAAAACCTTGATTTTATGTCTCAAATATGTAGACTATAGTTAGAAGCTTTAAGTCTCATAAAATAGTTAAATTAAAATGGTAAAAAAGAAAAAAATAATTAAAAAGAAAGTCTTGCAACCCAAGAAAGTAAAGCCAAAGAATAAAAAAATCAAAAAAATCTTAGTTAAGAAGAAGGTAATTTTAGTTAAAAAATTAATTAAAAAAAATAAACCTGCCAAAAGAATTTCTAAAATAGTAATAAAAAAAATAAAGCCAAAAAAAATAGCTTTCAAAAAATTAAAAATTAAAAAAACAAAATCAGCTAAACCGGTTAAAAAAAATATTTTAAAAAATAAAAGAATATCCTTTAAAATAAAAGCTCGTAACAAAAAAACAAAAAAATTAAAAATAAACAAAAAACCTTATAAAATAACATCCCCCACAGAGTCTCTAACAGATTCATTTTTTAAAGCCAAAATAAAAGTTGTGGGAATTGGTGGTGGTGGCGGTTCTATTGTTTCAGAAATTGGTAGATCGCTAGACAAGGCAAAGTTTGTTGTTGCCGACACTGATACTAGGATTTTCACAAAGAAGAGAGGCATCAAGTATTTTTTGTTTGGCCAAAAATTAACTCACGGATTAGGCACTGGGTTAAATCCTAAACTAGCAAAAGAGGCAGCAGAACAAGAAAAAGAAAAAATCACTAAACTTTTCAATAACGAAGATTTGGTAATTTTTGTAGCTTCTTTAGGAGGAGGTGTAGGTTCGGGAGCTACATCAGTTTTTGCCGAGGCTAATAAAAAGTTTAATGGTGTTTCTTTTGGAATATTTACACTTCCCTTTAAGTTTGAAGGAAAAAATAAACAAAGAATTGCCCAAAAATCATTAGCAGAATTAAGGAAGCATTTAAATGTTTCTATTGTCATAGCTAATGAAAAAATATTTAAAGTCATTGATTCTAATACTTCTATCACTGATGCTTTTTCTACTGTTAATAAAAATTTAATTGAATCTTTAGAAAGTTTAATTGACTTGATTTACAATCCGGGAGTAATCAATATTGATTTTGCTGACTTAAAAACTATATTAACTGGTAATGGTAGTTTAGCTTTTTTAAATACCGTAGAGGCCTCTGGAAAAGATAAATTAGAAAAAATAAGCAAAGAATTATTAGATAATCCACTCTATCAACATTCACTAAAAAAGACTGATTTTAATAAAAATAAAAGTCATAATTTTATAGCCGAAAAAATATTATTCAACATTGTAGGAGGAAAAACCCTAAGCATGTTTGATGTTGATAAAATTAGCAAAATGGTTGCCGAGCAAAACCCCAAAGCAAAAATTATTTTTGGTATTTCTAAAAACTCAAAATACAAAGACAAAATAAAAGTAACAATTTTAATAACAGGACCATCTATTATAAAAGAAAAAATTACGCCCCAAATCCCCACCATCATTGAAAAAAAAGAAAATAATATTAAAAAAGATAAAAAAATAAAAACTCCTGAAAAAGACATTAAAAAACTAAAAACAAATAAACCAAAGAAAAAGAATAACAAAAAAAATTCACCTAAAGATAAACAAACTTCAACGCCTTATAATATACCTATAAACTTTGAAAATCCCGAAAGAATAAGAGTTTTTGAAGAATTAAAACAACCAGAAAAAGTTGGGACCATTAGAAGATCAGCTTTAGAAATTAAAAAAGACCAAGAAATTGAAGAGAATAAAAAATCGGAACAAGAAAAAGAATGGGAAATCCCCGCATTTTTAAGAATTAAAAATAAGTAATAATTTTAAATCATAAAAATAACTACGTTATTTATATGATTAATCACGCGGTCGATATGAAAATAAGTTTTCATATCTTCCTTGTTTATAATTATGGAACAAGAAATTAAAAAAGTAGTAATTCCTGTAGCTGGATTAGGAACTAGGTTTTTACCGATGTCTTTGGCAATTTCTAAAGAATTTTTTCCTTTAGCTGATAGGCCAATTATTCAGTACATTGTTGAAGAAGCTAAAAAATCAGGCATTAATGAAGTAATTTTTGTTATAAGTCCAAAACAAAAAATGATTTTAAATTATTTTAAGAGTTACCCGGAACTGGAAAAACTTTTAATAAAAAGAAAAAAAGATAAGCAACTAAAAGAGCTAAAAGATTTTGAAGACTTTTTTTCAGATATTAAATTTTCTTATGTTACTCAAAAAAATCCACTAGGAGATGGTCATGCAATACTGCAAGCCTCAAAAAACTTGCCTAAAGAGGCAGTAGCCGTTCTGTTTAATGATGATATTGTATACTCGGAAACCCCCGCTATTTCTCAACTAATTAATATTTTTAAAACCAGCAATGCCCCAGTTATTGCTTTAAAATCAATAGATAAAGATAAAATTCCGGCTTATGGCTCGGTGGCAGTAGAAAAAATTGCTGATAGACTTTACAAAATAAAAAAAATCATAGAAAAGCCGGACCCTTCACAAATACAATCAAATTTAGTAATTGTAGGCAAATATGTTTTAACTCCAGATGTTTTAGATTATTTAAAAAAGGCCTCCCCTTCTGAAAAGGGCGAAATAATTTTAGCTGAAACTTTTGATAAAATGCTGAGTGATGGAAAAACTATTTATGGATATGAATTAAAAGGTGATTGGCTAGAATGCGGAGATAAATTAAAATGGTTAAAATCTTTTTTATACTTATCTTTAAAAGACCCTGTATTTGGCAAAGAATTAAAAGATTATTTAAAAAACATAAAATAAGTAAGTGTCAAAAAATTAAGCAAAAACCGCCCAAATGAAGCGTGCCCCGTTTAGTGGACACGGATAAAAAACCGCTATGCAATGTAAAACTTCAACAAATGATCTCGGTATTCTACCGGGGTCATTTTGTTTTTGCTCCACTGAGCGTATTCGTTATTGTAGACTTTGCGGGTGTTGGACACTTGTATTTTGTGGAAGGCTTAGCCTTCCGCAATTACACAATAAGGATTGGCCTTACGCAAGCCTTACATAAAATATGCAGATTTTAATAATGACGATAGAACAAACAGTAGGATAAAATGGCGGTAGCACAAAACTCGAACGTTCGAGTTTTATGCTACCGGGCAGGTTAATGCAGATTTTAATATCTGTTTAAGGCTGGGGGTTAAACATGAGTATTGGCGACAAACCAACAAACTTGAGTTTGTTGGTTTGTTGTTTTGGTTTTGGCATTAATTATTATATAGTATACCCACTTTTTTGCCAAAACAAAAAAGTGGACGGCGGGTTTTTTACCGTGTCCACTTTTTTGGGACACAGATCACTATAACGGTTTTTTTTGCTTGAATTAAATTTTGTATATTTTTTGAAAATAAGGTAGAATAATCAAATAATAAAATTTATGTACGATTTAATTATAGTTGGCGCTGGACCAGCTGGAATTTCAGCTGGGATTTATGCAGCTCGGCAAAAACTAAAAATTTTAATAATTTCTAAAGACATTGGCGGTCAAGTTGCTAAAAAAGCAGTGGATATTGAAAATTATCCCGGTTTTGAAAAAATTTCTGGACCAGATTTGGTTGAACTATATAAAAAACAAATTGAATCTAATGATTTAGAAGTTATCTTAGATGAAGTTGAAAATATCAAAAAATCTAAAAATACTTTTTCTGTTAAAACTATATCGGGCAAAACCTATGAATCAATCGCCGTTATTGTAACTTCTGGAGCTGAATCACGAAAAATAAATATTCCCGGTGAAGAGGAATTTGCTGGGAAAGGAGTAAGTTATTGTTCTCTATGTGATGGGCCAATATTTAAAGGTAAAAACTTAGCGGTTATTGGCGGAGGGAATAATGGATTTGAATCAGCCTTATTTTTATCTAACTATGTTCCAAAAGTTACTATTTTAGAATACGGAGATAAAGTTAATGCTGACTCAGAAAACCAAGCAGATGTGGCAAAGCACAAAAATATTGAAATAATTACTAACGCCAAAGCTTCAAAAATTGACGGCGAAAAATTTGTTAAAGCAATTTTTTACGAAGATCGATTAACGGGTGAAGAAAAAAAAATGGAGGTGGAAGGGGTTTTTGTAGAAATTGGCTATGTCCCATCAACTAACTTTTTAGGAGACTTAGTAGAATTGAATGAAAATCAAGAAATTATTTTCAATAGAGAAACATTAGAAACAAAAACACCGGGACTTTTTTCAGCTGGAGATTGTAATGTTTCAAAATACAAACAAATTATCATCGCTTCGGGTCAAGGCGCAGTAGCCGCCCTGTCGGCTTACAACTACATAAAAAAACAAAAATAAGTAAAATGAGCAAATTGTTTTTATTACGACATTTAAAATCGCAGTGGAATTTGGATAAAGAGTTTGCTGGTTGGGTTGATAACCCGCTTTCTAAAACGATGGAACTTGATTTTATTTGCAAAGTTTTATATAAATAGAATAGAACTTTGAACATTCAACCTCTTTTAAGAAGGTAACGCTTTTATGTCAACTGTCGAAAGGGTGTATTTCTTCAACTCAAGCGAACGAGGCTTGTTTGTGGAGATCTACTTTCCTAAACGCGCCGCTTACTATGGAGCTATTTTTGATGCTCTGCGTAAGGGGTATGACGAAAAGATAGTCAAAGAGTACCTGCGAAGAAATGCTAAAAAGCTGATCAACGAATTCCAGGCTTTCCCTGACTTACTCAATCCCAGCCGCTACACTTCAACCAAGTTCACCCGCTCTCTGCCATCGCTAAAAGAAGCACTGAAACGGATTGAGATGTACAAATCCCCATTCAGGGGATGGTCAACTAATTCCGTTGACGGAGTTTTCTTTGACAACGAAGGAAAGCCAATTGAAGAGGCCACCCAAACCGTTCGCCTTATATTCCGCTTTGAGAGCTCGTTTGCTAAGCAAGCCATTGACGAAGGTTGCCACGATATCTTGAGGGCAATTCTCTTTTGGACTATCTCCCAGCATGGTCGCCTTTATAGCCACAAGGTATGGGGAGAGGAAGAGAAAGCCCAATTTATGGCAAGGCACAGACCTTGGCCGAAAGAACAGGAATCCCCTTTGCTAAAAAGCACTACTCCGCCATCGCTCTTGAGGTGGGCAAGTGGTTAGATGATCGTGAAATTTTCGTCTTCTGCTACCTTGTCAGAAACTTTTGGGAAAAAGTTGTGGCGGAGGAAATGCGAGAAGATGAAATCTGGGTTACCAGTCTCTTTGACCTCGTTCTGAACGTTGTCAAACCAACCAAACCCGATATTGTCGGGTTATGACCTTATGAAAGGAGAAACAGTATGCTTTCCAAAGTGACGGCTCAACTAGTGGAAGAGATAGCGAGACACTTCGGGGAAGATGACAGAGTGAAAGCTCGCGAAGACCCCGAAGCCTATCTGGTCTCAATGCTTATCTGGATCAAAAAAGAGTTGCCCGAAGTCTCGGCAATGCTTTACGGTAGTATTGAGCTTGCCGGTTATGAGGAAAACCTCAAAGAGGCAAGGAGGAAAATCGACGAGGCAGAGGCTTCCAGTGAAACCCCTTGCGAGGTTTTTTAAGGAGAAGAAAAACCAATGCCGATCGCCCCAATTCAATGAATTGGGGCTTTTTTATTTATCCGCCACACCAATTGCTCAAAGGCAATTGGTGTGGCGGATTTTATAAAAATAGTGTAAAATATAATTGTAATGTTAGTTTCTGAATAAGCGAGTAAAAAATAAATTTATGAAAGAAGATATAAAAGAGTAGAATTAATATAAATAGGTTATTCTATATTTCTAAAATTATGAGTAAGTTATACTTATTACGACATTTAAAATCACAGTGGAATTTAGATAAGGAATTTGCTGGATGGGTTGATAACCCTCTTTCAAAAGAAGGTATTTTAACAGCAAAAGAAATTGCCAAAAAATTAGCTTCAGAAAAAATTGATACAATCTATACATCAATTTTAATAAGAAATATGGAAACAATTTTAAGGATTTTTGAAAACTTTCCTGATAAATATCCTCTATTTATTCATTTAGACAAAGGGAAAATGCAAAAATGGGGTAATTTTACAGATCTAAATTCAAATGACATTCCAACATATGTTTCACAAAATTTAAATGAGAGGTATTATGGAGTACTACAGGGACTAAAAAAAGATGAAATGATTCATAGATATGGAGAAAATAAAGTACATTTATGGAGAAGAAGTTTTAATGAAAAACCGCCGAGAGGAGAATCACTGAAAGATGTTTATAAAAGAGCTGTGCCGTTTTTTAAGAAATATGTAGAAAATGATTTAAAAAAAGGAAAAAATGTTTTAGTGGTGTCAAGTCATAATAGTTTACGGGCTATTATTAAGTATATTGAAAATATTTCAAAATCTGATATTTCAAGCTTAGAACTACCCTTCGGCTCTTTAATAAAATATGAATTTGACGAAAAAGGTTATATAAAATATAATTAGAAAATAAAATAAAAAATATGACATTAAATTTAGAAAAAATAAAAACAAGCTTAAAATCAAACCAAAATTCAATTCTTTTATTCTTAGCAATTTTAGGAGCTTTTATTACAGTCGCATTAGTTATTGATATTATAGATATTAAGAATATAAACATTGGTGGTAATGCATCAGCTAAAGCCGTGGCAGAAAAATCAATAGACTATCTAAATGATAGTGTTTTGCAAGAAGGCCAGACTGCTACTTTGGTAAGTTTCTCAGAGGAAAGTGGGTTAATAAAAATAAAGATAAAAATAGGAGACAAAGATTACGATAGCTATGTAACTAAGGACAGTAAGCTCTTTTTCCCAGAAGCCCTACATATGGATTCAAAGGGAGATGAAATTATAGCCGAATAATAATTTAAAAATAATAAAAATATGATAACAATTTACTCTACACCAACTTGCGTTTACTGCAATAATTTAAAAAAATATCTTACTGAAAAAAATATAAAGTACGAGGAAGTTGATGTTTCTAAAGATCAACAGGCTCTTGAAAAAATGATAAATATTTCTGGTCAAATGGGAGTACCAGTTTCAGATATTGATGGAAATATTGTGATTGGTTTTGATAAACCAAAAATAGACGAGTTGTTAAATTTAAAATGATAATAAATGAAAAATTCAAAAACAGGTTTTAAATTTAAAATTTTAAATTGTTTTTAAATTTGTTATTTTAAATTAGAAATTAATTTTTATGACAATAAAAATTGCTATCAATGGCTTTGGCAGAATTGGTAGACAAACATTTAAAAGAATCTTAGAAAAATATCCCGATTTAGAAATTGTGGCTATAAATGATTTAACGGACACTAAAACACTTGCTCACTTATTAAAATATGATTCTAATTATGGAATTTTTGATAAGGAAATAAAAGCTAATGAAAATTCTATTTTAGTAGGAGAAAAAGAATATAAAGTTTTTGCCGAGGCCGACCCATCAAAACTTCCTTGGAAAAAATTAGGCGTTGACATAGCGTTAGAATGTACTGGTTTTTTTACTGATTATGATGGTGCTAAAAAACACTTAAAAGCCGGTGCTAAAAAAGTCATAGTTTCTGCCCCCTGCAAATCTAGCGAAATGCCTAGTTTTGTGCTAGGAGTAAATGCCGAAAATTATAACAATGAAAGAGACCATGTTATGGATATGGGCTCTTGTACCACTAATTGTTTGGCGGTTGTTGCTAAAGTTTTAAACGATAATTTTGGCATTGAAAAAGGATTTATGACCACCGTCCATAGTTACACAAACGACCAAAGAATTTTAGACTTACCTCATAAGGATTTAAGAAGAGCTAGAGCCGCTGCTTTAAATATAATCCCCACCAGCACTGGTGCCTCTATTGCCACTGGAAAAGTAATACCAGAGCTTGATGGAAAGTTAGACGGTATTGCCATAAGAGTGCCAACTTCAGTTGTTTCTATCTTGGATTTAATTGTTGAAGTAAAAAAACCATTAACCAAAGAAGAAATCAACAAGGTCTTTAGGGATTCAGCCGACCAAAGTGATTTAAAAGGAATTTTGAGAGTTGAAGAAAATGAATTGGTTTCAATAGATTTCAAAGAAGACTCTCATTCTGCCATATTAGATGCGCCACAAACAATGGCAAATAAAAATTTAGTTAAAGTAGTCGCTTGGTATGACAACGAGTGGGGTTATTCTTGCAGGTTGGCCGATTTTACTAATTTTGTAGGAAAAAAATTATAAATCTTTTAAAAAAACAAAAGTGAGCCAATTATTGGCTCACTTTTGTTTTTACTTAAATTACCTTTTGAAATACAATTTTAAACTGACTTTCAAAAAATAGTTTATTCTCTAGAGGTTGGTGATAAAGTTAACTTCGTCACCAACCCCCTTGCGAACTTTCTCAAAGATTATTTGACGGTTTTTTTTCAACAGATCCTTCCTCCTTTTCGTTTAATTCTTTAATCTTAACTTTTCCACAGGTATCACAACACACTATGAAACCCCAACTGCCTCTAAGGATTTCCTCTTTCAACTCTCCACAATAATTACATGGCTTAGTACCGATATTGATCATGCAATAGTCTCCTAAAAAAGGTTTGGAACAGTTTTAGTTGTGGAGAGTTTTAGAGTCCTCTCCACTCTCAGGGTTAAAGTAAGGTCTCTCACCTCTTTCTTTTTTTTGTTTTTTCCTCCTTCTTTTGCTTATTAAATATTCTGATTAAACATTTAGGACAAGCATCTTGCTCGGCCAAAAAAAATGTTTGATCACATTCTACCCATAAACCATCTGCGGAAAACTTAACTGCCCCGCAGAATTCGCACTGAGCATCAACAAGATTACCAATAGAAACCAGCATGACCATTTTCCACCTCCTTGGTCCATGAAAATGAGGGAAACTAGTTTTCGACTTGGCGGGCACCTATTTTTAAACAATAGATGTCAGCAAAACCGACAACCAATCTATAGCTACCCTAATCTATAACTAATTTGGTAAAGAACTACATAAATTTTACTCTTTTTTTCAATACTGTCAATACCATGTGCTGGTTCATATGATATCCTACAGTTAGGTCTTTCAAAATTATGGGTGGAAGGTATAGTGGACACCATATGACAATCTATGGTTCTATCCTCCCCGGTGCAATCGGTTTGGTCCACTGGGCAGCGAAAAACAAAACATTAGAGAGGAGGCTAAAAGACGGTTAAAAGTGCTTTGATTGGCTACGAGCCAATCAAAGCAACGTGAGCCTGACCGCCCGCCATTTCGGCATCACTCGGGAAAAGGTCGACATCTGGAAAAAGAAGTTTGAAAAATACAGGATAATCGGATTGAATGATGATAGCCATCGGCCTAAAACATTGCGGGCTGGACAGGAAAACACCCAACCAAGCGTTAAAATTACTTTAATCACACACGCCAAAAGTATGTGTACAAAACAAAATTTATAACAAGACACACCATTGAATTTTTACCTAAATTAAGGTAAAAGTAAATATGCCAATAAAAAAACCTTCTAAGGTAAAAACAAAAAAAGAGAAAAAGTTAGACGAACCTATAAAAAACCGACCTCCAGTTGTGGTGGTTTTAGGACACGTTGACCATGGTAAAAGCTCTTTATTAGAAGCTATTAAAGACTTTAAAATAACATCTAAAGAATCTGGAGGCATAACCCAACACATTGGAGCTTACGAGGTTATACATAACGATAAAAAAATAACCTTTATTGATACTCCAGGGCACGAGGCTTTTTCTGCTATGCGCTCACGTGGAGCTGAAGTTGCCGATATTGCCCTTTTAGTGATTGACGCATCTCAAAATGTCCAACCACAAACCAAAGAGGCTATAGCGGTTATAAGAAAGACTGGTATCCCAATGATTGTAGTTTTAAACAAAATTGATATTCCTACGGCCGATCCAGAAAAAATAAAAAGGGAATTGTTAAAAAATGATGTAGTTGTTGAATCAATGAGCGGAGATATTTTATCGGTTGAAGTTTCAACCAAAGAAAAAACTGGCATCAACGAATTATTAGAAAATATCCTACTTGTTGCCGAAATGCAGGATTTTAAATCTGATACTAAGGGTCCAACCAAAGGATTAATAATAGAGTCATATATGGACAAACTTAAAGGACCTATCGCCAATATAATATTAGAAAGTGGTATTTTAAATAAAAAAGATATAATTGCCACCAACTCGGCTTTAGCTAAAGTAAAATCTTTAGAAAATTTTTTAGGAAAGCCTATTGAAAATGTTTATCCCGGCTCCCCTGCTACCGTTTTAGGATTTGAAAAAGTGCCTATAGTTGGAGAAGAATTTGAGACCTTTGCAACTGTTGAATTAGCTAATCAAAAGATTAAAAAAGAAACAGATAAAAAAGAAATCAACACCATTGTTATAGATGCTGACCCAGATAAAAAAATATCTAATATAGTTTTAAAAGGCGACGTTTTGGGTTCTTTGGGCGCAATTCAAGAAATGCTAAAAAACCTTCCCACAGATAAAGTTATTTTGAGAATTTTAAAAAATGAAGTAGGAGATATTAACGAAACAGATGTTAAATTAGCTCAAATGACCAAAGCTCAAATTATAGGTTTTAGAGTAAAAATTAGTCCAGATGTTATGAAGTTGATGAGAAATGATGTGAAGAAAAAAGTTAGAATTAAGACCTTTGATGTTATTTATGAATTAATTCAAGAAGTAAGAAATGGGATGGAAAAATCATTAGAAGCCCAAACAGTCCGTACCGAATTAGGTAAAATTAAAGCGTTAATAATATTTTTTGGAGAAAAAAACCGACAAATTATTGGTGGTAAGATTACTGAAGGTGAGATAAAAAAAGGATTAAAATTAGAAGTTATAAGAGATGAAAAAAAAATTGGCGCCGGCAGAATAATTAACCTTCAGCGAGACAAAAAAGATATGGATAAACTATCAAAAGGCAGTGAATGTGGTATATTATTTGAGGGCAATGTCAAGATTGAAAAAGATGACATACTAGTAGCTTACATTGAAGAGTGGCAAAAAGGAGTATTATAATAAATTACTCTAAATGACTAATAGAATTGATAAAGTAAATTCTCTTTTAGAACACGAAATAAGTAAAATTATTTCAAGAGACTTTAATTTCCCTAATATCTTAGTTACTCTAACCAGAGTTGAGACAACTGCCAATTTAATTGAAGCAAGGGCTTATATTTCTTTTTTGCCTGACGAAAAAGTGTCTAAGATATTAGAAACCTTAAATAAAGGGGTTTATGAGGTCCAAAAAAAGATAAATAAAATAGTTAACATGCGTCCAGTGCCAAAAATAATTTTTGTGGCTGACAAAACTGTTAGTTCAGCTTCCCGCATTGAAGAAATTCTGAATAAACTACATAATAATTAATCTACTGTACGATAAATCTTTTGTCTACAAATCACAAAAATATCGTAGGCTTATCTGCTTTACTGATAAACCTCCTCAATTTTTATGATTTTCGCCATAAAATCTTTATTGTTCGTAACGAATAATTATTACTTAGTTTGTTCTGGCCCAATTGAAAAATCAGGAAAAATAATATATTATCAAGATAATAAATTCGGCGGCGTAGCTAAGTAGTAAAGTCTGGCTACGCCAGATCTCGCGAAGCGAGACAAAATCTATATGAATTATTATACTTATGTTATAAAAAGTCATGCAAATAATGATATCTATATAGGAAGTACTCAAGATTTGGATAAAAGATTAAAACTTCATAATTCAGGAAAAATTAAATCAACCAAAGGGTATAAGCCGTGGCAATTACTTGAATATCAGAAATTTAATACAAGAAGTGAAGCAGTAAAACAAGAAAAATTTTTAAAATCACATCAACAAAAAGAGTTATTAAAGAAAAAATATGGCCTGGTAGCCAAGTAGTAAGGCAGGGGTCTGCAAAACCCCTATACGCGAGTGCAATTCTCGCCCAGGCCTCAGGTTGTATGTGGGTGTCTCGCTACGCGAGATCTGGCGAAGCCAGACAAATCTCACCGCCGCCTCAAATATTAGTAAAAATGCCCGGGTGTCGTAATGGTAGCCGAAATTGACTTAAAATCAATTGGGGATTTTCCCCGTGTGGGTTCGAGTCCCACCCCGGGCACCAATATCAAACGGCTCAACGGTTTTCCCGTTGAGCCGTTTGTTTATTTTTTATATTCTACGACCGGAAAATTTTAATGACTAATAACTACATTGAAAATCACCTCCGTAAGTTGAAACTTTAATAACTTTTAGTCCACTGAAAGAATTTAAAATCTTGCCAGAAGAATCCTTACCGGTAATTTTAGTATTCTCCCCATCAAAAACGGCTAAAATATTATACCCCTTTTTAGATTTTACATGTTGGGAAAGTTTTTTCAATCCTCCATTTTTATCATAGTTCCATTTATATGTAAAAGTATTTTTATTGATATCAATAGGTACTCCATTATATTTTAATGATTTAACTTCCGCCACCATCGCCTTTTTACGATTTTTATCTTGCAAGGTTATTTCCGTGATGTTTCCCGCCTGGTCGGTAAAAGTTATCGTGTCATCTTGGTCATAAATTACTAATAAAGAAGCATCTGAAATATTGTCAGTGCCAGTAAATTTTAAACCCATAATACTGGGATCAAATTGAATTACCGCTTCGGGCGCAGTTTTATCTATGGTAAAATTCAACGTTTGTTCCTGCTCATTATTTCCTGCCTTATCAGTGGCAAAAAAAGTTATGGTATGACTTCCCTCTTTTGCCAAGGTAAGCATTGCAGAATTTGCCAGTACTTTTTGGTATCCCGCTCCGTCTATGTTGTAATTCAATGCAAGTACGCCTACCATAACATCAGTGGAGCTAAGCCAAACATTCACATCGCTCCGATAAAATTTTGCCTGCCCTGCAGTACCCGCTAATGTTGCTGTAGAAACCGGTGATAAAAAGTCTTCTGAAGACGCCGCATCCAATATGGCCGATGGTAAAATAGTTTCAGGCTGGTTCCCCTGGTACTGGATTACCGTTAATGTTGTTGAATTTCCCAAATTAATTTGCCCGGTTAAATCTGTCGTTACTGGAAGATTACTAAACACTTCAGTAGCTTGCACTTGGCTATTAATAATATTCTGGCTGTTTATGGTATATGTTCCCATGCCAGTGCCTTTTATTGCTATATCGTAAATTTGGCCTTCATCGGTTGGTAGGTATAAAAACTTGTGGTCACCTAAAATTTCAAAAGCCGCATTAGGAATTTCATTTACTATACTGCCATCACTCACAATTCCTAAATGATTGCTATCTTGGTCGGTCACAAAAATATCAATAGGACTGAATACTGAAATAGCTTTTCCATCCAAATTACATTTACTAATATCTTGAGTAATAAATTTTGGTTTTACTTCCAATGTACTGCCAGTAAGCAAATTCACAATTTCCTGACGGCTACCATCTTGACTCATCATTTTACTATGCTCACCGGTTAATGAATAGAATTTATGGCTTTGGTCAATAGGCAGATTAGTAGCGCTTTCTAAAGGAACTGTGCCGTCTCCCGGGGTAAATTTAGGAGTTTTATATTCCGTAAAACTTTGACCCAAAATATTTTTAAATCTTTTTTCTATAATTTTTCCGATGGTTCCTGTTTTACAGCCGTCTATAGCATACAAATCAACACCTGTAGTACGCAAATCAAAATTATCAAAATCTGCAGTGTGTAAATTTTCAGCGCCAGTAAAAGCAAGTGAATTTAAACTATGATCGCTAGTTAAAAAATCTCCAAACTCGCTATAATTTAAATCTTTTTGGGTAACATTATTCTGGCCTAAAAATCCCTGATCAATTACTTTTACAAAACTGCCTTTTGTATCATAGTACTTCTGACTTGGAAGTAAATCATACGCCGCAGGCATATTTTCCGAAATCTTTTTGATTTCAGTTTCAGAAAGCCATGGAATCCCAAAATTATCTCCTTGCAGTAATACCTTAACCGATTTTGGCGCCCCGGTATTTGGCACTCCCACAAAAATCGCTTTTCCAACATGATGGTCTGCAGGATGGTTAATTACATATTTTTTAACAATTAATCCGCCTAAACTATGTGCTACCATATCAACTTTACTACTTCCTGTTTTTGTTAAAATATCCTGAATTTTTTGCTTTAATAAATCCACATTATTTTTTCCATCAGCATATTTTCCACTAACCCCGTATCGCCAATCATAAGGAAATGTAAATAAATCTTCGTTTTCTATATAACCTTGATTTTTGAATTCGTTAATAAGACTTTCGCTATAGTCAAATAAAATACTAGGTTTTCTTATAATATCCCCAGTTGTTAAATTCTCATCTAATGGTTTCAAATCATTTCCAAACTGAAGAGAATCCATAAATTCGTCTCCGATATCTATAAGATTTCTATCTAAATCTAGCCATAATTTTTCATTTCCTCTTAATATATTAGTTCCAACTAAACCAGGAACAATCAACACGGGCGTTTTATTGGGAATTAGCTTTTCTCTTATATCATCAAAATAAATACGACCAGACCCGGTCACAGAACCCCTAAAAAGGTTAATAGTATTTAGCCCGACTGTCCAATTTACTCGTGGAACTACCCAATCTGTCCACATCCCCTCATCTACTCTGTATCTTAATTGTTGTGATGGACTACTTCTCCATTCAATTTGAAGTTGATACCAAGTATCGGGAGCCATAAGACTTAAATGTCTAAATATACCACCATTATCTTGATAAACTATACTACCTTGATTGCCACTACTACTGGAAAACTGGACAATCACTTTTATAGAATTACCCTCCCATAATCTAAATAATCCATTTGTAAAAGTGGCATTTCTCCTTACACTAACAGATACCGACCCATCACTCAAAAGATCCCCTATTTTAGTTACACCAAGACCAACGAACGGAAAATTTAAACTACTCTCTATAGCTTTTGTTCCTTCTTTAACCGTACTACTTTGCACAGTAAAAAATTCGTTTACTCCGTTACCGGTCCAACCCCCTTGTCCTTCTATACTGCCATTTGAATATGAATTAAAATCGTCGGTAAGTATAGTCGCTCCGTAAACATAATTAGAAAACAAAAATCCTCCCGTTAAAATAAAACTAAAAATTATCAGTGCAAAGGTTTTATAAATTTTATTTCTCATAAATATCACTTTAAGCTTCAAAAACCAATACCGCGACTAAAAGAAAATATTAAATATAGAATAACTACAGAATATAATATTCCTAAAGTTCCTATTATCTCGAATATCACCCAAAGCCATTTTAAATTTTCTGTTATGTGTTTATTTTTATGGTTTAGATATGTCAATATAACAGCACCAAAAAAGAATATAATAAATACAACCTTTTGAATTACTTCTATATCTGAATAATTATTATAATTTTGACTAAGTATATATAAAGGAATTACATAAGTCCCTAAGATTAAGATACAATTTATTATAATTTTTTGTGTTTTTGTCATCATATTTTTTATTACTTAATAATATTACTTAATGATATCATATATACAAAAAATAACCATTTTACGGTTGTTTTTTGTAATATATAAGGAAATATTAATCTTTTTGATCCCATACACCCCTAAACCATTCCATCCATTTTGTCTTTCCTTCTTCTCCCTGAACTTTCATATCATCACAAATTTTTTTGTGAGCTTCATTAGTATTTTCCATTGCCATAATATGCTCTCCGCCTTTTTTGGCAACTTCTTCTATTGTTTCTCCTTCAATAGTTGCATCGCACAGGCCACCCATTTCTTTGCATGTGAATGTTTTCATATTATTTTTATTTCCAAAAAAGTAAAATAGTAAAAAATTACTAATTAAACACAAACCTGAAAATATATTAATAACACCTACCCTATATTATCATATTTATACTTAAATCACCAACTTTTTACTTATTTTTAAGTAAACATCCTTAAATTAATAAATTTTATAAATAAAAACTAGTTTTAAACGAGAAAACTGGTAAAATCTTTTCCCAAAAAGCCATGACTAATAGCTTTTGATGATATACACCACAATGTAGCCAATAAGTGTGAGAACACTTAACACTATCATTGTTACAAAAAACCAATCATCTTCGGGATAGGTTAGGGGATATTTTATTTGTTCACTTTCAGAATCCCTAGTTTCAATGTCCTCAATCTTATTCTGCGACATTGTAATCTCCTTTTTTAAGGGTTAATAAAGTAGATAACCAAAAACACTATCCACATAGAGAAAATAACACTATAGATCAACCTAGTACCCCAAGTGTGAGTCACAAATCTTCTCCAACCCTTTGGTCTAATTACTTCTGGAGCTCCTATCCAGCCAAAATGTCCGTTAACCAATCCTAGGTTGAATTCCAGCTCTTTGCCACGCCGTATCATCTCGCGAAATACACTGATAGTTCGCTGTTCAACTATGAAAATTCATCATCATTATAATACCAATAATAGGTATCATAATTATATAATATGATGGAGAAGATTTCTGCAGAGCCTGATTATAAGTATTAAGAAAGGTAGACTGGATGGTGGCGGTAAAGCCAGCAACAATAAATCGCAAACTTATCTGGAAACGATAATTCGCCGCCACTTCTTTGTATTCCATACGGTAATTTTCTTGATTATCTAATTCACCCTTAGCCACAATGGTCTCCTTATTAAGTTGTTTAAGTGCTGTGCCATTATAATACTAATACTTTAATAAACTTTGTCAAATTAAAATTTCTAACTCTATTGGACAATGATCAGACCCAAAAACATTTTTGTGTATTATGGCTTTTTTTACTTTTGGTTTTAGCCTGTCGCTAATAAAAATATAGTCAATCCGCCAGCCCACATCTCTCACTCTGGCGTTATTAAAATGGCTCCACCAAGTGTAATGTCCGTTGTGAGAGGTAAAAATTCTAAAAGTATCAATAAAATCGGCCTTAATAATATTTTCCATTCCCTCTCGTTCTTCTAAAGTAAAGCCCTTTTTACCAACATTTTCTTTTGGTCTCGCCAAATCATCTGCAGTATGGGCTACATTTAAATCGCCACAAAATATAACTGGCTTTTTTTTATCTAAAAAGAGCATATATTCCAAAAAAGCCGGATCCCATTTATTTTTCCGTAAAGAAATTCTACTTAAATCATCTTTGGAGTTAGGAGTATAAACTGAAACCACATAAAAACTTTTATATTCAGCCGCAATAACCCGTCCCTCTTCGTTTGGATTGCCGTACTGATCTTTTGATAGTTCATATTTTTCCTCGATTTTTTTGGGAATTCCTAATTCAACGGATATTGGTTCATATTTAGTAAAAATTGCTGTTCCACTATAACCTTTTTTGTGAGCCGAATTCCAATATTCTTCATATTCAGGTAAATCTACTTCACTTTGACTTTGCTCAGCTTTTGTTTCTTGCAGACAAATAATATCAGGTTTGTGCAATTCAACAAAAGGGACAAAAAGTCCCTTTTTATGTACCGCCCTAATTCCATTCACATTCCACGAAACAATTTTCATTATTTTAAAAGTTATTTTTTATTTTATAACATTATATCACAAAATAAAAAATTCCTGCTATTTCCAGGAACTTTTTACGGAATATGTGCTGGTCGTTCGCTATCTACCCCGAGCCATCCTGAATTATAAATAAAATAATTTATCTTTTATTACAATAATTTAAACTTTTTCAATATTTCTAACCCAAATTCAGCCACTGTCTTTGAAGTTCTTAAACTTTCAACTATAATCTGCTTAATTTTCTCTGGGTCATTTATTGAAAGGTTTCCACTATTGAGAAATTCCTTATTAACATTTAGCTCTCCACCTAGGAAAACTTTTACTTTACCACTATTAGTAAAACTTCCTCCTATATTTACTTTGCCACTACCAATGGCAATATCTGTGAATTCTGTATTTTCTACACTATAAGGACCAACTATTAATGTCATAATTTTATATTTATAATTATCGCCTTTCGACTAAATAATATTACACTAATTTTAGGAAATGTGACCTTTAACAAATATATCTCCATGATTAATTTACTATATTATATTAATAATATACCGAAATAAAACCGAAAGTTATCCACAGTTTTTATTGACACCGATATGTTAGAATAGAGTATAGAGATAAAGTTTAAAAAACATGTTAACAAAAAAACAAAAACCAATATTAGATTTTATTAAAAAATTTATAAAAGATAATGACTATTCCCCATCCATCCCAGAAATTGGCAGACATTTTAAATTAGCCAACTCTACTATACACGAACATTTGGTAAATTTGAAAGAAAAAAGTTATTTAAACAAAAATAATGATAAGACACGCACTATAGAAATAATAAATAATAAAAAATCTGATTTAATAGAAATTACTTTATTAGGCACAATTACCGCAGGAAGACCAATTGAAGCGATAGAAAATAAAGAATCTATAGCAGTTCCACAAAATAAATTACCAAAAAATAAAGAAATTTACGCCTTAAGAGTTAAGGGAGATAGTATGATTGAAGAAAATATTAAAGATGGTGATATAGTTTTAATACAAAGACAAGAATTCGCAGAAAATGGACAAAAAGTGGTTGCTTTAATAAACAACTCTGAAGCAACGCTTAAAACTTTTTACAAAGAAAATGGACGAGTAAGATTGCAGCCAGCAAATAAAAACTTCGAACCAATTATTATAAATAAAAACAAAGAATTCCAAATACAAGGAGTACTTATAGATGTAATTAATAGTATAAATATAGAAAATAAAAACGAAAAAAAACCTGAAAATATTGAAAAATTATCTAAACTTCCTATAGATCAAATACTTTGTGGAGATGCAATCGGAATAATGAAAAAAATTCCTGATAATTCAATAGATATGACTTTTGCTGACCCACCATTTAATTTAAATAAGAAATACGGCAACTATAAAGATAAAAAGGATGAAGAAGAATATATTAGATGGTCTAAATTATGGCTAACTGAAATGGTTAGAATAACAAAACCTACAGGATCTATACTTATACATAATATTCCAAAATGGCTTACATATTATACCAATCACCTTAATAAAATTGCATTTTTTAAACACTGGATTGCTTGGGATTCAATGAGTATACCACTTGGAAAAACTATGCTTCCGGCTCACTATGGTATTTTATTTTATACAAAAAATCAAAAAGGATTCAAATTTAATGAACTCAGATCTCCACATAAAAAATGTCCGCATTGCCAAAAAATGATTAAAGATTATGGAGGGAAAAAGAGCCAAATAAACCCATTGGGTACATTACTAAGTGATGTTTGGACTGATATTCATAGAATAAGACATAAGAGTAGACGAGATGAACATCCTTGTCAATTACCAGAACCGTTACTCGAAAGATTAATTTTAATGACAACTAGTGAAAATGATATTGTATTAGATCCATTTATTGGAGCAGGTACTACAGCATTATCTGCAAAAAGATTGGGGAGACACTTTATTGGAATAGATATTGATCCAAAATATAAATTAATAATTGAAAATAAAATAAAAAATGTAAGCTACAGACTTACAAATGGTTATGTTTATAATAATATTGGTAAAACTTCTAAATATTTAAAAAATTTAACTATATCTGAGAAAGAAGGAGTATACCCTCTAGATAATCCATCTTATTTTAACTCAACCGATTTTAAAATTGCCTGATGTTTTTTAATTATCCTTTTAGAACGATAAATAATTGTTGAATTAAATAAATTTTTAAACTGTTTAAAAGATTTAATTGGAGAAGGTTCATCAAAATCTTTTGGTCTTAAATTACCATCTTTTTCTCTATACTTAAGTAATCCCGCCTTACTTAAACCTATGAATCGAAAAAATGGTTCTATTTGTATGTCTATAATATTTTTATCTTTATCATTAATTTTATAAACTACAAAAATATAGTAAATATTTTTATCTCCGAACTTTTTTATTTTCTGTAACCAAGTATTTAATGTACCCATATCATTATTACTGTTTTTACAAACTATCCATTTTCCTTTAGATAATTTTACTTTATTCCCTGATTTATATTCTATAGCTAATGGTTGCAAAACTTTTAGTTCAAAATCTGGGAAATAATTTTTATCTGGTGCTAAAATATAATCCTTTTTTGATTTTATAAAACCTTCTTTATTAAAAATTTCTATTAACGCCGAGGATATATATGGCTCAATATCTACGCCAAAGGTTCTATAGTTAAAATTGTTGTTTTTTATTACTTTTTTTAGATAATCAAAAATAAATTTTTTAGAACTAACTAAAACTCTAATCTTTTTTAAATCTATTTTTGACATAATTTTAAATATCCAAGTTTTTTACGCTTTTGGCATGAGTTTGGATAAACTTCTTTCTTGGTTCTACCGCTTCACCCATCAGTATATCAAAAGTTTTGTCTGCTTCGTGAGCTTCCTCAATTTCAACTTTGAGTAATAATCTATTTTCTGGATTCATAGTTGTCTCCCATAATTGGTCAGAATTCATTTCTCCTAAACCTTTGTATCTTTGTAAATTTACATTAGTCATCCCTTTAACCATTTTGTCTTTTTGTTCTTCTGTATAGGCGTAACTTACAGACTTTCCAGATTGAATTTTATAAAGTGGTGGCTGGGCGATATAAATATAACCCGCTTCCATAATTGGTTTAAAGTATCTGTAAAACAAAGTTAAAAGCAGTGTTCTAATGTGAGCGCCGTCAACATCGGCGTCAGTCATAATAATAACCCGGTGGTATCTTAGCTTTTCCAAACTAAAATCTTCGGCGATCGCTGTTCCTAGAGCAATAATTAAAGATTTAACTTCTTTATTGGCCAACATTTTATCAATTCTAGCCCTCTCCACATTTAAAATTTTTCCTCTTAAAGGTAGAATTGCTTGAAACCTCCTGTCGCGCGCCATTTTCGCCGACCCTCCGGCGCTGTCGCCTTCAACTATATACAACTCTGATTCTTCTGGGTCTTTAGACAAACAATCGGCTAATTTTCCAGGTAGTGTTAAGCCATCTAAAACTCCTTTCCTTAAAACTGTGGCTCTAGCGGCTTTGGCGGCTAATCTGGCCTTAGTAGCTAAAATACAATTTTCAATAATGGCTCTGGCATCAGTTGGATTTCTTTCTAAGTAATCGGTTAGTCCTTCAAATACCACATCTTCAACGGCACCTTTGGCCTCCGGGTTTCCCAATTTTGCCTTGGTTTGCCCTTCAAATTGAGGATTTCTAATTTTTACAGAAATAACAGCAGTTAACCCTTCTCTAACATCATCTCCAGTAAAATTTTCATCTTTTTCTTTCAAAAACCCTTCTCTTCTAGCGTAAGTATTTAAACATCTGGTTAAGGCTGATCTAAATCCAGAAATATGGGTTCCGCCCTCTGGAGTAAAAATATTATTGGCAAAGCTTTGTTCAGTACATTCCATTTCTTGCGTATATTGAAAGGCCACTTCCACAAAAATATCTTGTTTAGTATCGGCCACAGAAAAAATATTTGGATGCCTTGGAGTATTGCCGGAAATTAAAAACTTTACAAATGAACCGACTCCACCTTCAAAATAAAATCCATATGAATGTTCCTCTTCTTTTTTTCTTTCGTCTTTAAAGATAATTTTTACTCCCTTAGTTAAATAAGCCTGATGACGCAGATGTTGTAAAATCTTTTTAGTATCATATTTTATTTCCGGAAAAATTTGCGGGTCAGCATCAAAAACCATGGTAGTCCCATTTTTTTTAGAATCACCAACTTTTTTTACCACTCCCTTAGGAGTACCTCTAAAATACTCTTGTTTATATATTCCGCCATCTCGCCT
>Ga0209541_10005559_pt1 | contig 21946 bp, 23 predicted proteins | sample RifCSPlowO2_01_FD_184027 | JGI IMG/M metagenome (GOLD analysis project Ga0209541, IMG submission 184027) | Groundwater microbial communities from Rifle, Colorado - Rifle CSP2_plank lowO2_0.1 (SPAdes) (version 2) | ecosystem: Environmental > Aquatic > Deep subsurface > Groundwater | place...
CCTATACCATTATATAATAGAATTGAGGTTGAAATTATGAGTAAGAATATTAATAACATCGTAAAATATGGTTTTTTCTGAATTTTCATTTTATCTATTCTAAATACGCATTTATGTATTTTTCCCCCCATACATTATCTGAATAATCTTCTTCAGCATATTTTCTGGCACATTTTGAAAGGTTTAATCTTTCTTTTTGTGAAAGTTTGAAAAAATATCTCACAACATTATTCACTTCTTTAAAATCTACAGAAACTTGAAACAGTGACGCTGATTTCTTCAATTTAAATTCTTTAGATACAATAATTGGAACACCACACGCAAGTGCTTCTTCAGATGTAAGACCAAGCCCGCCCCCACCCCTATTCAAACAAAAACTCAAATCAGATGCGTTATAATAATCAACTAATTGCTCAGAAGAAAGCGTTTCAATATGCTTAAAGTTCTCAGATTTTATATCCAATAATCTTTTATCAATTAACCTTCCAACAACAATGAAGTATATATCTTTATTTTCATTTATCAATTTTCTTAGAATATCAGAACATTTTAAATAATTGATTCTTCCAACAAATATAACAATTTTTTTATCAAATTTGAGCCCCAATTTATTCCTAGCTTGTTTTTTATTATTTATATAAAATAAACTTGTGTTAACAGGCGCAGCCAACCAATTAATTTTATTTTTCCTAGAAAAGAAAAAGATTGGTGCTCTTAAGGTATTCAATCGGTCTGTAAAAAAAACTTTTTTTGCAAAGAACACTCCAGGCCACAAAAACATCAAAGTTAAAATCTCTTTAAATTTTTCTTTTTTGGTTTCAACAAGATAATATTGTTTGAAAATATCTGTTAAAACATTCAAGCAATAATCTCTTTTAGAAAAGACTGTTGAAAAAAATAAAACAGGCCAAGCAGTATGAAAACCTAAGTTAAAGATTCTATCTATTTTATTTTGTTTGCAAAATTTTCTCAAGACAAATGATAAAGAAGGGAGGTTATAATCAACTGAAATAATCTTAGTCCGTTTTAATCCTGTCCACCTATGTTGATATGATTGTTTTTCTTTTCCCAAATATTTATTTGTTGTAAACAAAAATATATCCATATCTTTAGGAAAAATCTCCTCATAAAATTTTAATCTAACTAACCGATTAAATGCAAAACCTACAGAAAAGAAACAAATTCGTTTTTTCATGAAAATATAGCCACTAAGAGGTTTTTAAGAATTGTTGAGCAAGAATATCGGTATCAAAAAATAAGACTACCTTTTCTACTAAATATTTTTAAATCGAATACTTTTGCCTAAACTATGAAAAGCACAGCTACATTAACAAGAGAGTTAATTAAAAAAAGCTGGTTATTATTTGATTATTTTCTCTGGTTATTATTCGACTTGTCAAAATTAAGAAAAATAAAAAAAGACAAAATAAGAAAAGTTCTGATTGTTCATTTAGGGGCAATTGGAGAATTACTTATCACAACTCCTATTTTACCTGTTCTGAAAAAAGAACTAAATTGTGAAATTACATATATGTTAAACAGGGGCATGGAAGCAATTTTCGAGAATAACCCCTATATTTCAAATATCTTAATTTATAATAAAGATTTTAAAGAAAACATAAGTGATTTGAAAAAAGGAAACTTTGATTTAGCAATAATCATTTCTCCCGGCAGTATTAAACTTTCTTTAAGGTGTTTTCTTGCAGGAATAAAATATAGAATCGGTGGTTTTGGAGGTTTCAAAAGAGGCCCTTCATTTTTTTTCACGAGAAAAACTTTTCCAATAAATCATAAACATACAATTGAAAAAAACCTAGACATTATCAGGCAAATTGGAATAGATAACAAAAACCCGAAGATGGAAATTTATTTATCTGAACAAGAAAAACAAAAAACTAAAGAGATAACGAGTAAATTAAAAGTTAAAGATTATATTATTGTTCATCCGGGATTTGGTTCTGTAATGGGAAATAAATACCCGTCGAGACTATGGCCATTAGAAAGATATGCTCAAGTAATAGACTATTTGATTGAAAAATACAATATGAATGTTATATTAACTGGAAATGAAGAAGAAACAATAATCTCTGAGAAAATTATTAGATTAACTAAAAATAGGAAAGAAGTGATTGATTGTTGCGGAAAATTCACTTTGAGAGAATTCATGGCATTAATAGATTCTGCAAAACTTGTGATTGAATCAAGTACTGGTGTAGTGCATATTGCATGCGCCCTAAAAACCCCTGTAATTGATTTTATTGGAAGGGGCGACTTATCGGAATGGCAGCCTTGGGGCGATAAAAACAAAACTAAATTTTTATTTCACAATGAAGTCTGTACATCATGCAACATGGCCGAATGTAGAAAAAAAACAACAGAATGCTTAAAGGCAATAACAGTAAATGAGGTAATAAACACTGCAGACGAATTATTAAAATGAAAAAAACAAAAATCCTTTATATAACTACTGCCTATTATCCAAATATGAAAGGAGGTTCTGAAAGGTCTTTAAAACTCTTTGTCGATGGGATTGTAAAAAACAAAGAGTTCGAATGTGTTGTCCTAAGCTTTGACGCCACATCTAAAAAAACAACAGAAGAATATGATGGTAATGTTAAAATTATTCGTGTAAAAAAGATAAAATTAAATCCAAATACTCTTGCGTACAACATCTCGCTTTTACTAAATCAAAAAATCATAAAAAAAGAAAATCCCGATATAATTCATATCTACAACACCTGGCAAATCCCAGGGAGTTATTTCTTAAAGAAATATGGAAAAGTTGTCGCTACATTGAATAATTATTTTCCAATTTGTGCAATTGGTACAACCAAAGATGATCTTCTTGGAGGCAGCAATTATAGTTTCGCAAGAATAATGCGGGGAAATTTAAATTCAATAAAAGGGAAATTTATTAAAAAAAGTGCATCCTCTTTTGTTTATGCATTTTACAATAAAATAAATTTATATCTTTCTAAAAAAATTGATGGATATACAACTTACACCTACGGAGCAAAAACAATATACAAAAGAGCAGGATTTGATGAAAATAAGATATTTGTTATTCCGAGTGTTATAGATAAAAAAAATTACAACCTTCCTAAAATAAAAAGAAAAAACAACATTGTCCTTTTTGTAGGTGGTATGATTGAATCAAAAGGGGTTAAAGAACTTCTTGAAGCAATTTCCTTAATAAAAAACAAAAACATAGAATTTAGAATTATTGGAAAAGGTTATTTACTAGAGGGGTTGCAAAGATTTTCCAAGAAAAATAATCTCAATGTAAAATTCTACGGAAAACTTGAACCAAAAGAAATAAAAAAACATTATCTTGAATCAACCCTCTTAGTTCATTCTTCCCTGTTTCCTGAACCATTATCAAGGGTTTGGTTAGAAGCATTAAATAACAATATTCCAATCATCTGCTCTGAAACTTTAACATCTAAAGATTGTTTGAAAGACAACGCAGTTTTTTATAATAAAAACAACCCACAAGAATTAGCGGCAAAAATTTCTGATTTTTTCGACGGAAAATTAAAAATAAAAAGTCAAAAAAATAAAGCATATATTTTTAAATCCAAATCTATAAAAATGATGACAGATTTTTACAAAAAATGGGAAAAGAAAAACCAAAAATCGTTTGGATAGGGAACAGAAAATGGACACCTGTTTTAAAATTTGTTCTAGAAAATTTAGCAAATTCAGTTGATGTCCCGGTTGTTTTTACTGAGCCAGGAAATGAAGATAGTTTTGAAAATTTAGGTTATAAAAAAGAAAATATTTATACAAGCCACTTAAATAATCATTCTGAAGAATTTTTAAGGGAAGTTAATAATGGGTGTTTGGATTTTGGAGTTACTTTTGGTTGTTCTTATTTAATCAAATCTCCAATTTTAGGTTATATCCCATTATTTGGAACACACCCAACTAAATTGCCAATTGGAAGAGGACATGCTCCTTTGAACTGGAACATAAGAGAAGGTTTAACAGAAAGCGCAGCAACAATGATGTGGCTTAACAAAGGCGAAGATACTGGTGCAATAGCTTACCAAGAACCTTATTCTATTGGAGAGCAAGAAAATGTAACCCAACTTTTAGGAAAAGTTAATGGAGTTTATTGTGGAATAATGTCAAGATTAGTAAGAGATTTTTCAAGAGGAACTATACCCCGTATTTCTCAAGATAATTTAGATGTTGAACCAACTAGAAGAAGAAGAAGATTAAGTCCAGAAGACGGAATCATAACACTTGAAATGGATATTGCAACTGCAAATAGAATTTATCGTGCAACAACAGAACCTTTTCCAGGAGCAAGACTTGAATACGATGATCATAGGATAATTTTATGGGACGCAGAAATAGTACCTTATTCTGAAACTTTAGAAAAGAATCTAAAAGATAAAAAGGATGCACCTGCTTATGATATTTCTGGAAATAAATTAATTATAATTCATAGAGGAGAATTAGAAAGAAAATGAGGGTAATGGTTATTTCCGCACATCCGGATGATATTGAACCACAAATGGGAGGAACAATCGCAGAATACACTTCTAAAGGTCATGAAGTTTTAATTTTCACATTAACAATTCCTCATCAAGATAAATTCGGACAAAATATAGAGGAAGCCAAAAAAGAAAGAATTGAAGAAGCTGAAAAATCAGCAAATATTTTAGGTGCAAAATTAATCTTGTTAGATTTAGACCAGTATGAAATTGGCGGTCAGCAAAGAAAACTTGTTCAAATAATAGAAAAGTATATTAAAAACTTCAGCCCCGAAATAATATATACTTGTTGGGACAAAGGATCACACCAAGATCATAAACTTGTTTCAAATGCAGTTATCTCTGCAACAAGAAAAAATGATATCACTTTATACTTCTTTGAACCAATTATTCCAGAGGGTTTAGTCCCATATTCTTTTTTAGCCGATACTTATGTAATAATAGATAATGTAATTAATAAAAAAATAGAAAGTATAAAATGCTATCAATCACAAATGAGAAAATACAGCGATGATTGGGTTAATAGCATCATTGCAAGAAATAAATTCACTGGATTTAGATTTAGGGAAATAAAGGCAAATTATATAGAATCTTTTATGACAGTAAGAAGAATAAAACATATTAGACAGAATTCTTAAACAATTTCTCTTTGAAACTTCTCAAAACCATAAAATCATTTTTATCAAAACATTTTGTAGTCAGAATCATAAGTAAATAAAATAACAGGAAAAAGATTCCTGTAAATACTGAAGAAATAACATCCATTTGAAAATAATTCTTTAAAATTAGAACCACAAAAAAAGGCAATAATGAAGCAAAGAAGATAGTAACCATTTTTCTACGAAAAGGAATTATATTCAGAAATTTCTGGGTCTGAAAAAACCACAATAAACTCAAAATAATCCATGAAAAAGATGTTGAAGTAGCTGCGCCATTAATTCCAAATTTAGGAATAAGTAGAATATTGAGAAAAATATTGATGAAGGAAGTGAAGATTAAATCATATAAAATAACTTTAGATTTACCTTTTGTTAAAAGCAGCCTTTCAGAAATAAGAAAAAGACTAAAAAAGAAATAACCTATTGCCAAAATCCTCAAAGCATCTTTCGCAACGACATATTCATAACCAAATAAAATTCCTATAATTGTCTCTGGAAAAAGCAAGATTATCAAAAAAAACGGAAAATTAATTAAAAATATCCATTTTGTAACTTGTTTACTAATTTCTTCAATCACCCCATAATTTTTTAAAGAATATTCTCTATTAATAATGGGAAAAAACATTTTCACAAATATTGTTGGCATAAAAGTAAATAGTAATGCAATTGGAACTGCTGCATTATAAAATCCTACTTGTGTAACATCTAAAAAATAACCTACTAAAAATGAATCTATCCAAGAAAATATAAAAGAAACTATTCCCGAAAAAACAAGAGGTAAGGAATATGAAATAAAATCCGATTTTATTTTTAATTTATCTTTTTCAACAATTTTTTGACTGCTCAATTTTGGAGCAATCTTATATTTAAAATACCACAAAGACGCAATAAAAACAAAAACAAACCCAAAAACATATGAGAAAATAATAGAGTTTGTTTGCATTCCTAACATAATAAAAAAGACTAAAAACAATAAATTTGTCAAACCAGATAGGGTTTGTTCAATAAAAGAAGATGCATTTACATGTTGAAACGCAGTAATTATTGACAGAAAGAAATCTGAAAATATCTTTAGGAGTATCAAAAAGCTAAGAATCTTTAGGAAGATTATCAATCGGGGCTCATTAAAGAAAGTTAATGAGATAAACTCTGAAGAGTAAAATAACAAAATACTGAAGAGAATTCCTGTAAAAAACAAAATAGTAGAAGAATATTTTAAAAGAAAATTCATTTTAGAATACTCTTTTCTGCTCATGTATTGGGAGAAAAATCTCAAAATACCCCCTTTTAAGCCAAGTGATGAAAAAACCGCAAAAAAACTAAAGATAATCAACGCCAAGGAAAAAATACCATAAACCTCTGGTCCAAAATGTCTCGCAACAATTATTCTATAAATATAAGCAAATATTTTGGATAGGAAAACTGTTATAAAAACAAATACCGATGTTTTTGCTAAGAGTTTAAGCCCCTTATCTATTTCTTTTTGTTTAGTCTTCATTTATTATTCATATTTCACATATAACCTAAGTCTTTTAAATTTTTTTTAATCGCAGCCTCATCTTCCTCACTATAAGAATGTTTGTTTTTTTCATCTGTTTCTATTTTTTCTTCAGAAACTACTTGATTCAGAATATAAATTATATAATCTGATACAGAATTAAAATTAGTTTCTTTTACCTTTCTTTCTATTTTTTCTGCCAATTTTTTAGGTATTGAAATTTTTATATCCACCATGTTTTAATCCATTTTATTTTGTTTATAAAATCTTTGTAGGATGCCTACTTCAATTTAGACAAAGTCAATTGAATCTTCCTCTTTTCATTTATTGTATTAAAATCCTTTATTGTTTTATCTAATTTATTTTTCATTTCAATTAAGAGTTTAACATTTTTTTTAGCTATATTTGTATTTTCACCTGAGTCTTTTTCTAAATCAAATAAAGAAATGATATCTCCGTGGGTCGAATTACAACTCGTGCAAAGGGTATATTCCTTTTCAGGAGATTCTACATATTTGTATTTTTCTGTTCTTATCGCCCTTCTTTTTATATTATTATTTTGTTCTTCCATAAAAATTGCGTCTCTAATTTTTTTCTTTTTTTCATGAATAACAGGCAGCAAACTTTCCCCATCAAACATAAAGGGGTTGTAATTTATTTTTAGTAAATCAAGAACAGTGGGAACAATGTCTTCAAGTTGCACTAAACATTTTAGTCTAGTATTTTTCGGAATGTCTTTTCCATTAATTATTAATGGAACATGGTGACTGACATCATATAACCCCTCGTGTGTAAAATAAATCTCATTTTCAGTAAGACTTTCCCCATGATCAGCAAATAAAAAAATAATTGTGTTTTCAAGAATTCCTTTTTCTTTGAGTTCCATTATAACTTTTCCTACAAAATAATCTGTATAAGCAACTGCCCGATCATATTTGGCAACTATATCTCCTAATGTTTCTCCAGAAAACCAATTCCTAAATGAATTTATCATATCTTCACTAAAACCTTTATTTGAAATCACATCTAGAAATTTCTTGGTGCCTTTTTCTGTTGGAAATTTTTTGGCGAATTTTTTTGGACTTTGGTAAGGCCGGTGAGTATCTTTATAATCTATCCATAAAAAAAAATTGTCAGTTTTATTTCTATTTATTATATTGATAGCCTTATCTGTAATTGTTTCACTGATTGATATTGCTCTCAATCTTTCAGCAATTTGCTTTGGAGCAAAATATTGAAACAAATATTCTAATCTCTTGTATAAAAACTTAAACTTTTTTAGATACCCTATTAATTTCCATTTCTTTTGATTTTCTTGAATGTTTTCCTTAAAATAATAATCAAAACCATTTCCTTGCCAGCCAAACATTTTTTTTAAGCAGTATGTTTTGTATCCGTTCTTTTTTAAAATATGTTGCAAAAACATCCCACCTGAATCAGAGAAGGTCTTCATTTCTTTATTAGTATGATACGAACTAAACTCCTGCGCTAAAACATGCCTGCCACTAAGAATTGATAAAAGGGATCTGTGCGAAACATTAAACGTTGAGAAAGTTTTCTCACAAAGAACCCCTTGTTTTGCAAGCAAGTCTATATTTGGAGAGGTATTCTTTCCATAACCATAACACCCTAATTTATCTGGCCTTAGAGCATCCACCATAAAAAAAATCACATTTGGTTTTTTCATTTAGTTCCCAATTTATGTCTGCTTTTAAGTTTTTATGAGATATTTCACCATAGAAATATTTTAATATTCCAAAATATCTGATTAAGAAATGAAACCACTCAAAGAAATTTCAGTATTTTTTCCGGCTTATAACGAAGAAAGAAAAATAAAACACACTGTTTTATCTGCAGACAGAAACCTAAAAAAAATTGCTAATAAATATGAAATAATTGTTATTGACGACGGAAGTAAGGATAAAACAAGCGAAATATCAAAAGAACTTTCATCTAAAAACAAAAATATAAAATTAATACAACATGAAAAAAACAAAGGATACGGCGCCGCCCTAATTTCTGGTTTTTATAACTCAAAATACGAATGGATTCTATTCACTGATTCCGATGGCCAATTTGATTTTTCCGAAATAACAAAATTTATTTCTGCGCAGAAAAAAACAAACGCCGACTTAGTAATTGGATATTACATAAAAAGAAAAGTCAATTTTGCGAGAAAGTTAAATACTTTCATGTGGCAGCTTTTTGTAAGAATTATGTTTGGTCTTAAAGTGAGGGACATTGATTGTGGATTTAAGTTGGTAAGAAAAAAGGTAATAGAATCAATCCCAAGACTTGAATCTCAAAGAGGTGCTTTCATCACGACAGAATTTTTATTAAAAGCTAATTCAAAAAAATTCAAGATAGTTGAAATTCCTGTGCACCACTTCGCGAGTACAGAAAGTGCTTCAACAGGAGCAAATCTGGATGTTATAATTAATAGTTTTAAAGACCTCTTCAAATTAAAGAAAAAACTAAAAACCTAAACTAAATCATTGGTTTAACATTCTCTTTAACATAAGTTCCAAAATCCTTTATGTTCTTTGTCGAAATTCCCCTAAATGTTTTTTGCCAGAGAAAATCACAGTTTTTGCATAAAGGAAGTTCATTATATTTTTTTGAAATTAATTTCTCTCTTATGTGAATCATTTTTTTATTATTCCACATACTTTTCAAGGATTCATTTTTAACATTGCCAATTTTATATTTCCCAAACTGGTCAATACAACACGGAACAACCCATCCATCCCATAAAATATTCATAGACATCCATAGATAAGGGCAGGGGTTATATTTAACTATTTTATCATCAGTATAGGCATATTTACTTCCTGTAACATTTTCCTCTATCTGTCCTCCAAACCTATGGGGTTTGACAATACTAAAACCATTTAATGGAAGCCCATAAAATTTCTGAAGGAACTTTTCTTTTATTTTTTTATTTATTCCCTTAGGTGTTTTAATTTCTATAATCTGAATAAGCGTGTAAGGATATTTTGATTTCATAGATCTTTTTATTTTTAAGAAATTTAAAATATTGCTAAGTGTTTTCTCATAATTAGCATTTACCCTAATCCGTTCGTATTCTTCTTTAGTATAACCATCAAAGGAAAAAGAAATAAAATCCACTTTATTTTTTATAATTTCTTCACTAAGTTTTTTTGTTAATAAGGTAGCATTAGATTCAAATCTCACCCTCAACCCATTATCTTTGGCATATTTTATCATTTCAATTATTTTGGGGTGCATAAAAGATTCACCTCCCAAAAAAAGGTTTATATCTATAGCAAAATCTTTCGCCTCGTTAATTATTTTTTTATAAAGTTCAAAATCCATAAACCCTTTTTTACTTTTGTTTAATCTCTGAGGACACATAACACACTTTAAATTACAACTATTTGTAGGTTCAATCCACAATCTCGTCGGAAGATTATCTAATTTTATTTTTCCCATTTTGTAGTCTCTAGATAATTTAAAAATTCTAATAGAACCCCTCAGAAAATTTTTTAACATTTTATATTTTTCTAACACTTTTTTTAATCAACTCTGCCACGTTCTTCCCCAATGCCACTGCTTGATTAGTTCCCCTATCTTCGGGATAAATGTTGAACATATTTACCATATATAAATTTTCAATAGGTGTCTTAATGCCCGGCATCTTAGTTGAATAATTTACCTCAATTATTGGCTGAGAATATTTATATCTCTTAAAAAAACTCCTTTTTATCCAGGATTCTTCAAATTCTGGATTTATTTTTTTAAGGTATGGAATTATCTTTTCAAGCAATTTTTTCTCGTCAAATTTCCACAATTCATCCCCTTCATCAAGATATTTTCCAACCCAAATCAAATGTTTGTTATCATAATACATTTTATCAACAAAGTTTGTATGTTCTGTAACCATCATAAAAGGAAATTTTTCTTCGCTGATATTTAACCAATAAATTCCTTTTTCTAAGAAAGGTTTTTCAAGTTCCAAAACAAAATATTGTGAAGAAATAATTTTTAATTTTCTTAATTTTTGTATATAATCTGGAGGCAAATCTTTAGTAACATCTAAGAAAACAGGCAATGCCATTGTTGCCACAACTATATCAAATTCATAAGTCCTGTTTTTTGCCTTGATGGCAATTTTTTTACCATTCTTTTCAATATTATTAACCAGAGAATTTGAAACAATCTTTACGCCAGATTTTTTAATATTTTCAGTTAATACATTAATTAAAAACTGAAAACCACCTTCAATATATACAAGTTCTTTTGTTCTAAAATGCAAACGCGCCCAAAACCACGTCGCATTAATTTCCTTGAAATATTTCCCAAATTTTCCTATAAAAAGTGGTTTCCAAACAATCTCAAATCCCTTTTTTCCCATAGTCATTTCTAAAAATTTATATGCTTTATATTTTTCATATTTTAAATAATTTTTATCAAGTTTTAACAATGCTGCAGTCAAACCCATACGAATTCTACTTACCAAAGGAAGAAAGGGGTATTTAAGTAAAGAAAGTGGGGAATCTAATTCTGCAGTTTTTCCACGATAGTAACAAGATGATGTCGTATTCTTAAAAATTAATTTATCTTCTAAACCCAATTCTTTAATCAACTGAAAAATATCTTTGTCGCTTGTAAACCAATGATGAATCAAATCATCCATATACCATTCCCATTCTGGCATTTTAAAACCCTTAGCCAACCCGCCAGAATTTTTTTCAGATTCTAAAATAGTAATCTCTGAATTTTTTAAATTGCTTAAATAATAAGCCGTTGCGAGTCCAGTAAACCCAGAACCGATTATCCCAATTTTAATCATTTAAGTCCTCACAAATTGTAATTTATTAACTTTTATGTGATAGTATATTATTGCAATAAAGCTTTTAAGTCAAATCCTCTTAATGGGCGTGATTAATAAAAATGGAAATAGAAATGGGCTCAGACAAATGGAATAATATAATGTACATAAAACATCCGACCCCTTATAATGGACTTGCTGGAAAGATTGAAAAATTCAGAAGTAAAGAAATAATGTACTTTATTCAAAAAAATAAGAAAAGGCATAATTTTACATTATTAGAAGTTGGTTGTGAAGCGGGAAACTTATTGGGTTCAATCTCAAGGAGATTTAGAAGCGCAGAACTTATTGGAGTAGACATATCCGACGTCGCTCTAAAAAAAGCAAGAACGAATCTAAAAGATGAAATAAAATTAATAAAATTAGACATAACCCATCAACCATTAAAATTAAATAAAAACATAGATTTTTTAATTTGTTCAGAAACTTTAGAGCACATTTTAAATGTAAAAAAGGCTATAGAAAACTTAGCCAAATCGTGCACTAATGAAACCATTTTAATTATTACAGTACCAAACGAAAAATTAAAAAATTTAATAAAAATAATTTTAAATAAATTAAAAGTATTTGATCTATTTTTTAAGGGGATTGAAAAAGGTTTTTCAGAATGGCACTTACAGGATTTTTCTAAAGAAGAAATTCTAAAGCTTTTATCCCAGCAATTCAAAATTATAAAATATAAAAATATTTTATTTTTACACCATTTGATTGTACTAAGAAATATCTCAAATAAGGTAAACTTAAAAAGATAAAATTTGTATGATTTTGAATGCTACAAGAATACAAACCAAAACGCAGCGAGAATCTTCTGAAACACGAAGGGGATGTGACTTTTTCTCGGGATTATTACTACAAACATAAACCAAATAATCTTTACTTCCTATTAAGGAAAAGGTATTTATGGATGAATAAATACATAAAAAAGAACGACAAGGTATTAGAAGTTGGTTGTGGTATCGGGGTGTCAAAAGATTTTATAAGAAAAGACTGCAGAATTCTGTTAACTGATTTTGACAAACACCCATGGGTTGACAAAAACGTAGATGCATTAAATACAAAATTTCCAAAAAATCAGTTTGACGTCGTCTTTTGCAGCAATATGATTCACCACTTATCTTTTCCAAAGAAATTCTTTTTGGAAATGGCGAGAATATTAAAACCAAATGGATATTTACTTATCCAGGAAGTTAACTGTTCAATTATGACGAAAATAATATTAAAAATTTTAAAACATGAGGGGTGGAAAAACGATGTTGATGTATATAGTTTAGATAAGGAATGCAATGATTCAAAAGATCCATGGTCATCAAATAATGCAATACCTAATCTGCTTTTCGACGACATTAATAATTTTAAAAAAGAAATTCCTTATTTCAAAATTAAAGAACAAAAGTTTAGCGAACTTTTTATTTTCGCACTATCAGGAGGGGTTACCGCAAAAGCAAAAACAATCAATCTTCCTTTTTTCATCCTTAAGTTTATTGACAATTTTGATAACTTTCTCGCATTTATCGCGCCAAATTTCTTCGCAATGCAAAGGAGGATTGTCCTAAGAAAAAGATAAGATGAGTTTGAGAGAATGGATTTCAAAAAGGGAAACTATAACAATCTTAATAATTTTATTTTTTGCATATATTCTTAGAATCATTTATCCCAATTTATACATGATGGGCGGCGATTTATCTGGACATATTTTGGCGTCGATGAGACTGCATTTGACTTCTCCATGGGAAACTTCAAATCTCATTAATAATTCTTTTGCTCAATTAGTCCAATATGACCACGGCTACACAACAATGTTGCTCCCTTTTATTTTATATGAAATTTTCTTTAATTTATTTAACCTAACAATCAACGAACCAAATTTGATTTTCATACACAGCATCTTAGGCATATTAAGTTTGGCAAGCATTTATTATTTTTTAAAATTAAACTTTGAATATAAAAAAGCTATTTTTGCAATAATTTTGATTGCAGTGATACCTACTCATATAGGGTTCAGCAGATCCCACATGGGTTTTGTCCTAATTCAAAGTATATTTTTATTTTTAAGTTTAAGTTTTCTTTTCAATTTAATTAAAGAAGATAAACTCAAATGGAAAATAGGCTATTTTGTCGCAACATTTTTTTATATCGGCGCTGACCTGTCTTTTTTCGTTGGACTATTTTTCCATGTTTTATATATTTATTTGTTGAAAATGGAACAGGGCAGAGAAGAAATAATTAGGACATATAAAAGAATCTATTTCAATTTTTACACATTAATCTTTATAATCTTGCCAATTATAATTTACCTTATCGCTGCATTTTTATTAGCATCAAAAGGAATTAACAGTGGATACCTTCTAAGGCTTTTTGGAAAATTCGACGCGGCAAATCCTTTTTCATTCAAACCCTTAATAGTGTCAGCATGGCTTATTGAATTAATCGGCCCAATTTTTATCATATTCATATTAAGCTTAGCTAAATTTAAAGAAATAATAACCAAACCAAAATTGCTTTTTATGATAACAATGTTCGCAACTTATTTTATTCTTTTATCATTAAAAACAACAAATATAGAAAAAAATTACGTCTTTTTTATGGCAAGCCCATTAATAATGATTCCCCTTGATTTATTTTTCAAAAATAAATTATTCAAAATTATTTTTATCCTAACAATTTTATTAACCATGATTTATTCTTTATCAGTGATTTATGGTTTCAATATTGGTTTTGACACGCCAAGTAGCCACGGAAGTATAAACAAGGAACTAATCAAAAATAATGATTATGGTGTAAAAACCCTCGGTTATTTAATTAGAAAAGATACATTCAACCTTTCAAACGAGACGATGATTAAACATTCAATTCAGATTGAACAACTTGCATTTTACATAGATTTCGAGTCTGCCGAGTATTTCACGGGAATGTTCCCGCAAAGAGAATTTGAAGACTTTGAAAGATTTGATACTTTTCTGATTGCTTATCTCAAATATGAAGACAAAAACAAAAAGATTTACTTGAACAATTTAAATGACAAAATTCCCTCTTTTGTCAAGGACAAAAACTTAATTTTAGTGGGTTATATAGTTGATGATGAAAGAATTTTAATAGAATTATATTCAAATAAACCAATAGGAAAAATGACATATTATAACACAAACATCTATAATAAGAAATTTGATGAAGAATTCGGAAATATGGACAGCATATCAAAAATAGAATTGGGGTTTTATTGAATTTACATTCGCTGAACGCTCATTATTTTATTCGCTCCAATATCGCCTTTGGCAGATTTTTCCGCAAAATATCTTTAAAATAATTACCATTTAAATTTTATATATCTTAACAATTTTTTAAATGAAGAGCCTTAGCGAAGCAAGGCTCCGAGTCAACTATCCGCGAGTTTACGAGCGCAAATTATCATATTCAAAATACATAACTATTTTAAACCAATTAAATCTGCAAGAAATATGAGAAATAATGATAAGTGGATTATACTGATTTTCGCGTTAGTCCTGATTCTCTTCGCAGTTTTTTCAACCAAAACAACTTTTCATGATTCTGCAGAATTTATAACTATTGCAAAATATTTTGCAGGAATTGATAATGTGGATCTTTTCAGCGCGCATTCATTAGTTTATCCTGTAATCATTTCGCTATTTTTAAAGATCTGGCCGAGCGAAATAATGTTTAGATTAGTAAATGTAATGTGGGTTTTTTTAATAGGAATGATTCTATTCTTTTGGTTGAACAACAAAAAAGTTTTTCTTTTGTTTGCTTTTTCTCCACTTGTGTGGCAAACAAGTATACAAACAACACCCGTATTGCCTGCAACTTTTTTCTTTCTTTTATCATTTATATTTTTTAAGAAAGACGAAATTAAGTATAATCTAGTTTATTCAGGATTGTTCTTAGGATTTACGTTCGCAATATATACTCCAATGATTTTAGTTGCAGGTAGTTTTATAATAGTTTACTTTTGGGGAAGAAGTTTCAAGGAATTTTTTATTTATATTTTGGCATTGGGAATCGGACTTTTGCCGGGAATTGCCCTTGACTATTACCTTTTTCATCAGCCATTTTATTCATTTATCAGGTATCTCGGAGCCAACGTGCTTGTCAGCCTCGGTGTTCGCGTCTCAACCGATTTCCAAATATTTAAGAGAGGATTTTTCATTTTATCACTTTTGTTCATAATTTCCCCATTTTTATTCAAAATCTACAAATTAGATTTTAAAAAATATTCAAAAGAAATAATTTTTATAATTTTAGTAGCTTTGCTATTTGTTGTTAGAATCGCAGAATTAAAATATTTTATAATTTTAACCCCTGTAATTTTATTGTTATTATCTAAATGCCTCTCTGAAAAAGAGATTAAATTAAACGCTATTATTTCAATTTTTATTATTATCTATCTAATATGGGGTTTCTTTGGAGCCAACCAGGAGATTTTAATAACTAAGGACTTAAAATCTATAACAAATGATTTTAAGGTAGATTACATTTTAACTGAAACACACCAAGCAATTAATTTTGCACGCTATCAGTGGGAAAATGAACCTCGATTTATTTGGTTTCAGGATTACGAAGCAAGCATAAATAATATAACTACAACCAAAAGTTATACTATTGGAATTAATCCAAAAATTCCTCTAAGAGAAAATCTTAATATTTTATTTAATTTTGACAGGCCAAGCAATAAAAGTTATGATGGTTCTATCATCTTCGTTGTTAGAAAAGACCGGCAGGAATTTGTCAACGAACAAGAAGTATTAGCTGAATTTAAATTAAACAAATGCTATGAAGTTTTGTGCGTATATTCAAAATAAAATGCTCTCATTAGTTATACCTGCGCATAACGAAGAAGGTTGTATCGAAAAAACAATAAAAATTTTTAACAAAAGGTTGAAAGAAGAAAAGATAAAACATGAAATTCTCGTCGTGAATGACCACAGCAACGACAAAACTGAAGAAATACTAAAGAAATTAGAAAAAGAAATTAAAGAATTAAGACACATAAATAACGATTCTCAGCGGGGATTTGGTACAACAGTAATAAAAGGTTTGAGAAATTTCAAAGGTAACTATGTCGCAATTGTTATGGCAGACCTTTCAGATATGCCAAAAGATTTAGTAAAATACTACAATGAAATTATCAAGGGCTACGACGCTGTTTTTGGTTCAAGATTCATTAAAGGAGGAAAGGTAATTGATTATCCTTCACACAAACTTTTACTTAACAGATTGGGAAACATAATGATAAAATTCATCTTTGGAATAAAATATAATGATGTTACAAATGCATTCAAGATGTATAAAAAAGAAACAATCATCGGATTAGAGCCAATCATAAGCAAACAATTTAATTTAACAGTAGAACTTCCGCTCAAGGCAATCATAAGGGGTTATTCATACAAAGTCGTCCCAAACATCTGGGTAAACAGAAAAACCGGCGTAGCAAAATTCAAGATAAGGGAAATGGGAAGCAGATATTTTTTCATAATTTTTTATTGTCTGTTGGAAAAGTGGTTGAGTAAAGGGGATTATAGGAAGGGGAATAAGAGGTGAAATGAAAATAATTAAAAATAACCTCTTCTTCTAACATCTATGAGTTATAGAGGTTATTTTACTGGTGATTTTGAGAAAGATTTTGAAAAACTTGATAATTCAATAAAAGTGGAAATTAAAAAATCACTGATGATCCTTGAAGAGAATCCCTATGTTGGAAAACCGCTCGGATACAGGTTTTTTAGAGAAAGGAAAATTAGAGGTTATAGAGTTTATTATCTAATCTACGACGATATTTCAGTCTTTTATGTAATTGCTATTAGTACAAAAAAAGGACAACAAAGTACAATTAATAAAATAAAATCATTAATTCTGTACTATAATGAAGAAATAAGAAAAAAAGTTAATCAACTTTAAGTTCACTTAGGGGTTTTACTCTTCCAGATTTTACATCTTCAAGACTTCTTCTCACATTTTCAACTAGTTCCCAGTCTACGTCTTTTGCTTCTCTAAGATTTTTAATTTCAATTTCCATTTCAATAAATCTCTTCTTTGGAATTGTTATCATCTTTTCGTTTTCCATAAATTCTATAATCTTCCAGTATATTTAATTGTTTCGTTTGTCTAGGGGGAATTGTGGGAATGGGAATGATAATTGAAATTATTTAAGGGCATCCTTTTTTCCGCTTATAATTCCTCCAAGCAATATATAAATAAGTCCTACAATTATTAATGCAATTTTCCACCCCCCCTTAGCAAAACCCGTTCCAAATGATATAAGTGCTAGTCCAAGCCCAATTAATGTCGCCCCATCAATAAGATTTTTTGTAATTATCATTTAAACTCAAATATCACCAAATATTTAAAGATTTTGTTTAGAGTAAATTCCTTCAATTTGCTCTATTGTCATTTCATTTACAGATCTAGGGCAAATTGAAACCCCGGGATACATTATGTTTTTAGAATATCTATTTTCCCTCGGTAATTCTTTCGCACCCAGCAGTAAAAGGATTGCTTTCATCTTAGTTGATGGAAAAGGACAATTTTGTAGATTTTCTATTGGTTCATAGAGGGTTAAATTCATTGTTAGAATTTTATTTTCATAAAGAGAATATTCAAAATAAGCAAAAGTTTCATTATATATTCCTCCAGAGTTAAAAGCATTTACTTTGCCAGCAAATTCTTGTAATCTTTCTAACGCTAACTTTTGTTCTTCAGGAGTCATTTCATACATACTTTTATTAGTTATGGAAGAATATCTTTGTCGTCCATATATATCACATAAAATCAATATGTCTGGTTTCTCTATTTCTTGGTTTTGTTCAAATGTTACAATTCCTTTGGTTGAATTTTGAATTAAAGAAAATGCCCTAACAATCTCATCATAATAATCATATTCATTCAATTTAGTTTTCCATTCATTCTCTTTATTCAATTCATTTATGTAAAAATCTGCTAATGCCTCTTTTGAGCAACTGAAATCAATTTTATATGTTATTGGCATATGTGTAAAATGAACTTCTTCCACATTTGAAAATTGATCTTCAATTTCTTCCTTAATTTCTTTTTCAATTATATTATCTGAAGATTTTTCCCCAATATAATTTCCATAAAGATTCATCAGCCACCAAGCAATTAAAATTACTAAAATAAATGCTATTATTTTAATATTTCTTTTCTTAATCTTTACCCCTTCCATAAAATACCAAAAGAATCCAATCTCTTAAAGTTTACTATATCTGATTTTTATTCATCTTTTTCTTTATATCTTTCACTCAACATCTTTAACATCCTTTCAACATGAAAATTTGTTCGTTCTCTTTTAAAATCTAACATTCTCTTGAAAAATTTGACGGCTTCTTCATAAGATGAAACTATTTGTTCATTTTCTCTAAATCTTATTTCTTCTTCTTGTTCTAATTCATGGTCAGCAATTTCTTCCGCTTGTGAAAATATATTAAGATAAGATTTATCTATCTTTCCTTCTTTGAATAACTTAAATGCTTTCTCAAAATTAAATATATTAATGTTTCCAACCATTACTTTTCAAAGAACCCAAACCTCTTAAAGTTTACTAATTTCTACCTCACCGCCTTCAAAATACTCACCCCTGTCTTGAAATTCAATTTTAATCTTTCAATAGACTTTATTCTTAAAATATGGTTAATTATTTTAGACGGCCTCAAATAAAATTCTTTGTATGCTTTTTTCGCCAAAGCCATCATATCATCTTCGTTCATATTAGGCAGTCTATGAACAGGCCTCGTATGAATTCCATATTTAGAATAATCAAAGATAGTTATCAATCCTTTTTCTTTCAATTCTTCAAAAATTTCTGTGCCAGGAAACGGCTTCAAAATATGAAATTTCGCGACGTCGGGATTTAATTTCTTAGCAAACTCAATTGTATTATTGACAGTTTCTTCAGTTTCTCCTGGCAACCCAATCATAAAAAAACCCCATGTCTCAAAACCAAATTTCCTAGAAAGCTCGTATGCCTTTTCTATACTTTCCAATGTCTCGCCTTTTTTCACATTATTCAAAATAATCTGATTTCCTGATTCAACGCCAAACGCAAGACTATAAACGCCCATTTGCTTCAACCATCTTAAAATATCTTCATCAACTTGGTCAGCTCTCAACCCATTTGGAAACGCAAACTTTAATTTAATATTTCTTTTTTTAATCTCTTTAAGAATATCAAGGACTCTTTTTTTATACAATGTGAAATTGTCATCCCAAATATGAACTTCCTTAACTTTATAATTTTTTATTAATTCTTCAATTTCGTCGACGATGTTTTTTGCATTTCTAAATCTAACCCTTCTTGAAAAAATAAGTTTGGTGCAGCAATAAGTGCATGCATGAGGACAGCCCCTTGAAGTTATAATCGGCATAACAGGACTTCTCAAAGAATCAGGATAACTATACTTCTGTTGATTAAACAAATGCCTCGCGGGAAAAGGAATTTCATCCAATTCTTTTATCAACTCACGATTTTCATTATGAACAATCTTATTTTTATGATTAAAAGAAATTCCCCTGATATTTGAGAAATTTTTCTTTCCATTTATTTCATTGACTAATTCTACGACAGTTAATTCACCTTCGCCTCTGATTAAAAAATCAATTGAACCTGATTTAAGGCAGGAAGCAGGATCAATAGTTGCATGAATTCCTCCTAAAATTGTAACAGCTTTGGTATTTTCCTTAACTAACTTGCTTAATTTTTCTGCCTCATTAAAGGTGGGAGTCGTTGCTGTAAACCCCACTATTTCAAAACCGCATTTTATTATCCGAATAAATTCATTCACAGAAATTTTATCCGCGTCAATATCTATTATCCTAACACTATGCCCGTTTTTCTCAAGAACCGCACCGATATAAGCCAGACCCATCGGCGGATAATCTGGACTCGCCATTTTCCCATAAACCCTGCTTTGTGACGGATTAACAAGTAAAATTTTCATATAATTTTTAAAATACCAAACACTTTTTTAAAGATTTATATATTAATCCTCTCTGTTAACTCGCAATATCTTTACCCCTATTACACTAATCCAAATTTACCAATTATCATAATAAGATTGAATCCAAGATTAAGCAATTGCAAATCTTTAAACATTTATATATTCAAAATATTTAATCAAAACATGAAAAAGAAACCAGAACTATTAGCCCCCACAGGCTCGTTTCCAGCATTAGTCGCAGCTGTCGACGCAGGGGCTGATTCTATTTATTTTGGCTTGAGAGAATTCTCAATGCGGGCATTTGCAAAAAACTTCAAGGTTTCTGACTTGCCAGAAATAAAGGAAATCTGCAAAAAGAAAAACGTAAAAATTTACTTAACAATAAACACAATAATCTATGACAACGAATTAAAAAAAGTGGATTCTTTAATTAAAAAAGTCAAGCCATTTGTTGACGCAATAATTTGCTGGGATTTATCAGTAATTCAATTATGCAAAAAACACAAAATTCCTTTCCACATTTCAACTCAAGCATCAGTCGCAAATATTGAAGCAGCAAAGTTCTACAAAAGACTCGGTGCACAAAGAATTGTTTTAGCAAGAGAATTAAACTTGTCTCAAATCAAAAAGATATCTAAAATAATTGATGTTGAAACTTTTATTCACGGCGCAATATGCTTGTCAATTTCTGGACGTTGTCTTATGTCACAATTCTTATTTAACAAATCAGCAAATCGCGGAGCATGCTTGCATCCTTGTCGAAGAAGCTATATTGTAAAAGACAAGCAAGAAGGTTATGAGTTAGAAGTTGAAAACGACAAAATATTCTCGGCAAAAGATTTATGCGCCTTGCCATTCATTGAAAAACTAAAAAAAGCAGGAATAACAGCTTTCAAAATTGAAGGAAGAAACCGAGATCCGCGTTATGTTTCAACTGTCGTAAGCGTATATAGAAAAGCATTAGATAAGAAACTAACAAAAAAGGAACAAGACAAAGCAATGAAAAAATTGCAAAGCGTTTACACAAAAGGATTTTCATCTGGATTTTACGAAGGCCTTCCTACAAGCGACGATTTTTCAAAAACCGAGCACTCTTCATCAACAGAAAAGAAAGTATTCATTGGAAAAATAATCAAATTCTACAAAAAAATAAACGTCGCAACTCTTGAACTTAAATCAGATTTAAAACCAAAAGACAAAATAGTTGTAATAGGAAAAACAACTGGCGTAAAAGAAACAATTGTAAAAACAATTGAATCAAAAAACAAATCAATCTTCTTCGGGAAAAAAGACCAGGAAATCGGAATTAAACTTCCTTTCACAGCAAGAAGAAATGACGAAGTTTATAAAATTGTGAAGAGAAAGTGATAATCTCAACATTTAACATCATATTACTTTTAATTATCACCAACCTCTCTAATCTTTCATTATCATTTTTTCTCCATTAACAACCTTTTCCTAAAATTTTGCCT
>Ga0209541_10005560_pt1 | contig 21945 bp, 24 predicted proteins | sample RifCSPlowO2_01_FD_184027 | JGI IMG/M metagenome (GOLD analysis project Ga0209541, IMG submission 184027) | Groundwater microbial communities from Rifle, Colorado - Rifle CSP2_plank lowO2_0.1 (SPAdes) (version 2) | ecosystem: Environmental > Aquatic > Deep subsurface > Groundwater | place...
AGAGATGGTTTGAACATCATATAAATATCCTATTGATTTTTCCCTTACAAAAACAAGCAATAACACTAGAATAAAAGTAAAAATAACTTCTATTATAATATTAAGAACCAATTTCTTTGTATTTTTTTGTCTTAACATTACTTGTATAAACCTTCTTTTTTTATTTTATCTAAAACTTCATTAAATACATCATTGTTTAGTTCTATAGTATAAGGATGAAATACGTCAGAACTGCCAACATAAGAGCCTAAAGCAATATCACCAACAACATCTTTACCGATTTTTATCCTTGCAATTTTTTGTAAAGGATATCTTGGTTCTCTGGCTATTTCAATTGACACAATTAAATCATTCCCTTTTTCATCTCTAATAATTAATTTTGGTATATATTTTTCATTTACGCTTAACTCAACAAATTGATAAAGAGTATAATTAATTCCATCTTTATAAGTTTTACTGGCTAAATCTCTTAATATTTTAAGATAGTAGTCTGATTTTACTTCATCATCAGGTGGACTATTGGATGCAATTTTAACATAATTTTTGCAACTAAACGTACCTTTACACCAACCCCATCCACTTTCTCCAGCAGAAGCCCAAGAAGGAACAAAAATTAATTGTATATAGTCTCCTGCCAAGGCTTTTTTTAAAATTATATTTTTTGAAGTTGTTTTGTCTGCAACTTTTGTTTTTGCAGCTTCTAATTTATTGCAGCAAAGAAAATTAGGATCTTCACAGTTTTTAGAGCATGTGTAAGTTTCTTTGTCAGGGTCTTCTAGTTTAATGCATAAATAACCAGCTTCACCGCAGGGTTTGTCAGTTAAATCTCGGAATACTGCTGGCGCTTCTTTTAGTTCTATCTTACCTTCACTTTTCTCTACTAAAATATTGACAGGCAAGCCTATGTATTCTCTGCGCAGCTGTGCTATTTGTTTATAGCCTAAAGCCTCAGCATATAACGCTTGTGCTCTAATGCTTGAGCTGTCAGTCATTGTTTGCAAATTAAAATAACTAGTGCCTCCAGGATCGTTCATCGGAATGCTTAATTGTTGGTATTTAGATATTAGCTCTTTTAATTCAGGTAAGGTTGAAAATTCAAGGGATTCAGCACTTGCAGTCTTTGATTTTTCAGGAGAAACGCAACAAAAAAGATCTTTTGCATCACCACAGCAATTTTTTCCATTGCAATCTTCTGTACTTTTGCACCTATAATTTTTATTTTCCACAAGGTCTTTTTTTGTACCTTTTATACAACTATAGCCTTCTTTTCCAAAGCTTTGTTCACATAGCGAAGTGGTATTTGTAGTTTCAGAATAAGCAAAATTTATAGTTAATAGTAATAAAACTATTACAAAAATTATTATAGTAATATTTTTTGTTTTCATGCTACTGGAATTATATTAACTCCTGAACTTTTTAGAGCTGAGATTGTAGGTGATATGCCACAGCTGCTGCTTGCGCCAGTCCAAATTTGATATTGTGGAAGTGAAGGCAAATAATTAAACGGGTCTCTTCTATAGCTTGGTTTTTCTACATCAGGACTAAAGTTGGAGTTATAGTATATCTTTAAGTCGAGATGCGGTTGTCCTAATGCTACGCCTGTATCTCCACTTTTTCCAATAATATATCCCTGTGTTACGCTATCGCCTTTTTTGACATTTAACTTGGACAAATGGCTGTATCTTGTATAAGTGCCATCACTATGTTTTGTAATTACATTATTTCCATAGCTTCCACAGCACTTTGGATCTGTAGTGCATCCACTACAAAGAAATTGAACAACTCCGTCATTGATAACTTTGACATCTGTACCTACAGTTGCCCTAAGGTCCATTCCGTCATGCCAGTCACTAGTTCCTCTCTTACCATAACAAGAAGTAATTACAATGCTTCCATCTAAAGGCCATATTCTAGATGACATAGCGCTAATAGTTGAAGTAGCCGTAGATTGCTTTTCTAGGTTGTCATAAAAGTTTCTTACGTCTTTAGAATAAATATGAGCATTGGTTGTTACAGGTATACTGCCTGCTGTTTTTATTTGAGTTATAATGCCTCTTCCAGCTTGGTAAGTTGCTGCAAGATTTTCAACAGTTACAGCTACTTTATCTGACTCCAGCCTTTTTTTAGATTCTTCAAGATACTTGGCTAAAGTTTCTATGGCTTTTGCATCATTAAATCTCTCATCTTCATTAGCAAGCTGAGCGTCATTAGTAATGCTATTCATGTAGTTTTTTAATGCAATAGTATAACTTGAATCAATTGTTTTTCCAGATGGATCTTTTTTGCATGCATTTGGCTCTTGGTTGTAAGAATTAATTGTGCAATTTGGAGATCTACAGAAAGTTACAGCTATGCCTTTAGTAGGATCAGTTACAGGATCTTTTATATTTGTAAGGCCTGTTTCTTTTGCAGTATCAGGCCTTAATTGGACAATTCCAGCAGCCCCAGCACAAGAAACATCTCTTGTCTTCCAGTCTGTTTCTCTTTTTATAATTGATTTTAATAAGAAATAATTATTAAGCCCAGATCCAAGTCCAAAGTCATATTTATTTGCTATGTTGTATATTATTGGAGATAAGTCAATTTCTTTCTTTTTTGGACTGCTTGACGTGTATACTGCTGTTGTCGCAGTAATGGTTGTTGCCCCTCCACCAGGAACTGTTGAGGGTACAGTAATTCTTACAACTCTTGTAAGTCTTGGCTGAACTTTTTTTGCTTTTTGAACTAGGCTTCTTATTGAATTTATTATATTATTTCTTTCTTCATTTAATGCTCTTAACAGTGACTGTCCATTGCTCGCGCTTATTATTCCAGCAGTTCCAGCTTTATCTTCTAGTTCTGCCTTTAATTCATTGCTTATTTTTAGATCATCAATCTTTACAGAAGACATATCAAGCCAGCATTCACCTCTTGATTTTCCCTTTTCATCATTTCCGCAACTTCCAACATTATTCCATCTTCCAAGTTCTTGTGTAGGTTGGCCAGCACTGCAAACACGTATAATACCTCTGCTATACAAATTAGATTCTATTATATTAGAAGTTAATATGCCACTAGTAATTGCTCCTGCTTGCGGCGTCAGTATTTCTAAAGGACCTCCTGCCCCTGATGCTGTTTGGCTAATACCTAAAGCTCCAACCTTAAGAGCAGAGTAACCTTTGGTTTTTGGAGTATCTGGAACGCATTCTTCTGCTGAATTTATTTCCTTCTTTGTTGCTTGGCTATTTATTACATCTTTTAATTCACTTAATCCAAAAGAAGTACTTACTCTTCCAAATCCACACTGTTCAATTCCATTGATATTAACACATACTTGGTTGTAGCCTTTTTTTCCTATTTTCTGAACAGATTGCTGTGCATACTTTCCTTGTTCTATTCTGCCTTGAAGCTGAGCAAAATCTCCAGGGAAAGTTACGTAAATAGGAGGATATCCTGCTTCTCTGTTTACCAAATACACAGAATAAGAAACTGGTTGTGGTCCTTGAGATTGAGTTCCAGGTGCAAACAAACTCTGCGGTTGCGAATAACTTCCCTGATAAAAGCCAGTACCTGCATATATATGATAAAAAACATTGTATAATGATAAATCTTGAGTTCCTATTGGAACACCAACCACGCCACTAGACTCTCCAGGAGCTGCGTATCCTGTTTCATCAAAGAAAGCTGTAAATTGTGGAGGATTTTCTGGTTCTGTAAGCTGGTCCAGTATCTTACCTATAGAAGGTAATTTTCCATTAACACTTAGTCTGCAAATTTGAGATCCTATTTCTTCTGTAGATTGTGACAAAAATTGCGCTGTGTATGTTGTCTTGTACTCTTCTGTAAATACTTTTACACTGCTTCCAACGTTTTCTAAGCTACTCTGGAATCTAAGATATTCACCGCCTCCTTGTGGCTCTCCAGTTAATTTTCCAGCAGCCCAGTCTATTACCCCACCGCTGATGCTTAGTAAATTATATGCTTCCTTCCACATCATTTCACATATTCCAACAGATCTTATATAATCACATATTCCAACATTCTTTCCTTGTTTTAGATTAATTTCTAGACAGTTTGCATATCCTTCTAAAATACTTTTAATATTTTTTAGACCAGCATCTACTCCTGTTAAGCATATAGGAACTGCTATTCCTTCCTTAATATTAGGAGCGCATAGCAATAAAGAACCTATAATTCCAGATTGTATAACATTTCTTTCTGGAACTCTTCCTCCAAGATCGCACCTAGAACTGGGACACATTACAGGATCACAGAAATTAAATAACCATTTGCAATCCTGAGGATCCATAACGTCAATACATTTAGGATTTGCTAATGTATTAAGTTTTTCACCTGAAGATAAATCACAAATAACTTGACGGTTGTCAACAGTTCCTACTCTTTCTTTATCCCTTGCAGTTCCAGGAAGATTTTTTGTACATCTTTTTAAATTTTCACCAATTTGTATAGCCCTATTTTTCTTTTCTATATTAACTTTGTCAAGTGATGTTTGATCTCCGCCAGGAGCAATAAGGTCATCTCCACCGCCGCATTCCATAAGGCTATTACTACCAACGTTCATAATTCTTATTGTTTTAATAAGATCGTTGCCGTATCTAGGATCTAATACCATTGCGTATTCTCCTTTTCCAATAGGGTAACAGTAAACTAGCCCATCATTGTTGTATCTGGCAGTTAAATCACCATAAGCATAAGCTGTATTCAAGAATCCTGTTGAAATATCGGTAACTGTAGAATAATATTCTTTAGGAGTACATTTGCTTCCAAAAGTAAAGGTGCTCCACTCGCCGTCATATCTCTGGCACATAATAGGATCTTTGTTTAGCGTATCAAGTCCGCCAGCACCTGAATTCATCTGTGTGTAAAAACTTTCGTCTATAAATATTTGTAAGCCTGATTTGTAAGCAGGCACTTGTTTCATTTGTTGTACTGTATTTGTAAGTAATTGATTGCTTGTTGCAGTTGTTGTGCCTTTAACAGTACATATTTTAAGTCCGTCATTCCATTCGCCATTTTCTATTTTTTTCTCACATATATTCTTGTTTATAGCATCAGGAAGTACATAGTCTATTACAAATAAATCATATTCACTTAATCCTCTGACTTTGATACCTTGCAATGCGCTTGTAGATATTGATGGAGCAGGCACAAGTACCTCTCCAGCCCAGCTGCCTGGATTTTTGTTTGTAATTTCAAGACTTTGTACCAAGTTAAGGTTTTTGTTGTCTTTTGACTTAACACTTTTAAGTGCCAGCATAATTTTTTTTATATGTTCTGAGTTATTTTCATCGTAAGCATCTCCGGTTCTTTTTGCATATTCTTTTGATTTATTGTACAGGTCTACTTTCTCAAGTACTCCAATTTGTGTTGATTTGTCTTTTGCATATTCAACATATTTAGAGCTTAAAGTAGTGTCTGCTTGTATCTTGGCATATAATAAGCAGTCACGATATTCTTTCACTATATCTTGTTGGTTTTCTCCCATGCTGGCTTCTTTAAATTCTTTAAAGCTGCCGCATACAGTTTCCTCGCTTGGTGATGCAATAGTTGTGGCTGCAAGATCATCTGCATTTTTTCCCTTTATTTTGTTGTTTATCTCATCCATGTATTTTTCAACTTTATCTGTAGATGATTTTATTTCATTGGAATAATGATTAAGGCACGAATCTACAGTATTGAATTCTGGATGTAATGAATTGCTGCCTTCTGTCATCTCTTTTTGGCATCTTGACTTAAAGAATTCTGATATACTTCTTCTAGCTATATTTCTGGTTCCTGTAAATGAATTCTTTATTGTTAGAAAAGCAAAAACTCCCAGGCACACTTTCTTAAGTAAAGATATATATTCATCTAATTTTTTTATTATTTTGTCTAGATCATTAATTAGATCTTTGGTTGTTTTTATTTGTGATTCTAGCTGTTCAGGAGTCCATTTAAATGGTCTTGGGTCAATAGGTATATGTACTCTGAAACTGGAAGTTGTAAATGCTTTTCCAGCACCAGGCGTTATTGTAATATAAGCTTCGTACTTAGATTCTATTCTATTGACTACTATATGTTTTGTTAGTGCTGGTCTAATTGGCTGGTTTAAATTATTTAAGGGAGGAAAATCCATCTCTATAGATGACAGCTCTTCCAGTTTTAGCGTTCTTGATGTTTCTCCAATTGCTTGATACTTTCCATTTCTAAGGTCTTTGTATAAACTAATAGAAACAACACTTGGATTAACGCTATCTATACGCCAGACATAATTTGCGCCTGTAAGGTCTCTGTATTTTACACTTTTAAGTTCGCCTAAATCTATTACTTCGCCTTGTCTAAAAGTTTTTTCAATAAAAGATCCAGATACAGAATCATCCAGTAATCTTATGTTTACAGAAGGTTTTTCTTCAGACAGCGTTATTGTTCTTATTAATTTTAAAGATACACCTTCATCATCCAAATAATCATCTCCTCCAATAGAACCAAACCTTCCTATGATTTCATCTCTTTCACCTAGCTGGTCTGCATAATAAAGTGCCAAATCTTGCATCTCAAACTCAAATTCCTTGCAAGCCTGAATTTCATCAGGAGTTGCTGAGCCAGCTAATTCTTTAGTGCATGCTTTAAATTCAATAAGCTGATCCCTATAAATTTCCTTTAAATCACTAGTGGCATCTTTAGCTTCTTTTGATCCAGGATATTTTTTAATTAATTCCTTATATTTTTTTACAGCTAAGCATGCAGCATCATTTGGATCTATATAAGGACTAGTGCCACCGCAGTATTTGTTTGTTTCATAAAATTCTACAAGATTTGCGCCTATTGATTTGTAGTCATATTTTAAAGCCTTGCCATCGCTTGTTGCTATAATTTTTCTGCTTATTGTTTTGCGTTCACCGCTAAGCTGGTTCTCTAGTATCATTGTATGAGTAAACACAGTAGGATTAAGCCCGTTATTGATGAATGCAGCAATATTGCTCTTCTGCTGTGGGCTTAATTTAAAGTCAAACGTAATTTTATCTAAATTATTTGTTGCTATCTGCTCTGTTATAGTATTGCTTATTGACGTAAGTATCCAATTAGATCCAGGATACAATCTTCCTTTGACAGGAACATTTCTAAGAATATTTTTTCCATTTATTCTAAATTCTATTTCAGCCTTGTCTCCAGGTACTGAAACATCATTAAGCCTTATCTGAAATAAGTCTGTTAGTGGATTTCCGCTATACATAAAAGATAATGGTCCAGATGTTTCGCCTTTATTTAATCTTATTATTGTGTTTGGAGTTACTCCTGTAGTACTTGGAGAAGGTGTTGGAGTATATAATGATAAAGGAAATAAATTTCTATTGTAAACCTGTAAAGTTACGCTGTCTGGAGTTATCCTTGTTGCTCTTATAAAACCTTTTCCTGTGAAGAAAGAATAGCCTTCTTTGTTTTTTATAAATTCTTGTTCATTATCAAATTGTTTTAAAGTTAAGTCCTGTTCTGATATTCCAGACAAGCCGCTATCTTCTAATCTTAAGTATATTTTAGAACTAAGATCAAGATCTACAGAATTATCTGAAGGCGTCTGGTTTTCATTCTCAATCTTCTTAAGATAAACAACAAGATAGCCAAGATTGTTTAATGAGTATTTATCCTTTCTTGGAGTAATATAAAGAGGATTTCCTCTTATGTATTTGGAATCTTGTGAAGTAGCATTAGGAAAAACAGAAATATAATCAATAGGTGGAATATTATCTACTCCAGACAAAGGATCAGTAGCTATATCTTCTCCTGTAACAAAACTCAATAAATTTCCTGCAGTTATGCCTCTTAAATATATAAAAACAGGAATGTCTTGTTGTTCTAAAAGAGATTGTCTGACTTGCTTTGGTTCATAGTCAGCAACTTCCATAATTATTGCTTCCCCTAAATACTGTTCAGGGCCAAGACCAAAGCCGCCTGTAGAACGTTTTATAGCATCTTGCAGTGGATTATTATAAACAAACCCGCCAAAATTTCCCCCAAGATAAGGATCTGTTTGTCTGCTTGCAGGAACTGCATAAGGTGTAGCAAATAAAGATTGATCTTGAACAACGCCAGAGTCGCTTGTAACTGCAAATACAATTGGCATACTGACTATTAAGAACGTACAAAAAACTGTTATAAATAATTTGTTCATATTCATGCTATTTCTGGTTCTCTAAATAATGGATTATCTTTATTACTGTCAATTTCAATCTGTATTCTTTGCAATTCATCTAAATTTGAAGGTATGTTTGAAGATAAAACATACAAGTTTAATGGTTTATCATTAGACAATTCTTCTCTTTTAAACTCATGCTCAAAGTTTGTTGCTCCTCCTGTCAATATAGTATCAAATTCCATTTCATCAGTCTCAGTAGTTTGACAGACTTGTTTTTTATTGAAAAATCCAAATAGGCCAAAGTCTCTTGAGTCTATGCAAGTCTCTATTTTCTCTTTAGGTATACTAATTTTATAAGTGCTGCTATTCCTTAATATGTAAGAGTTCATTGAATATGTTCCAGCTAATAATTGTATTTGATTATCTTCACTAGGATAAATATATGTTGTCTGGTAGTTAGCTTCTTTATGTGCAAATTGGAAGTTAATCTGTTCTGTACTATAAGGCTCCCTAATTTTGCCAGTGTTCTTTTCTACTACAAACACATTTACTTTTTTATTATGCAATGGTTCAAGTTCAACTATTGCCACATCTGGAGTATTCTTATCGTTTGAAGAGTATATTGTTTTTTGCACCTGCTTGTAACCTTCTTTAAAGCCTTCTATAATACCATTAAAACATAAAGGAACTTTTGCATCAGTCACTGCACTTCCATCTTTATTCAGTTTTGATGACTCTAAAGAACAGCTGGCAGGGAAGCACTTGAAATTTAAACTAACATTTTCTAACTGTATAAAAGTGCCTTCTTGATTTACAAAACCAGTGACTATTTTAACATCTTTTTGAGGATATCTGCATATAGGAGATTCAGAATCTGGCAAATCTAAAATTTCTTTTCTATTTTCTCTTGGTCTGTTATTGTCTATAATAACCTCAGTCGCAAATTGAAATATAAAGCCATTGTTATCTATTAAGCTAATTAAAACAGGATATTTTATATCATAAACAAATCTATGTTGATTAAGGCAAAAGAAGGATGACATTATAGTTGATATAGGACCACCAGCATTTTTAGAAATTAAGTCACTTCTTAGTATATTTCCTTCAGAAGGTGTTATCTCAACTACTGTAGGCCAGTTTGGTATGTACATTAAATTTACAGTCACACTGCTATCTTTATTTTCTAAAGCATCAAACTCAAGATATTTTAATTTTTCATCATTTAGTTTGTAATTTGTGCCTTTAATGTGCATGGCAGCCACATTTTCAAATAAGATATTTTTTAGTTTTCTTTCAACATCACTTTTTAGCCATACATTTTCTCTGCAAGATAAATCTGTGCCGCTAAAAGGCACTTCTGGATCATAAGCTACAAGTGTATCTATTGTTTTGCTTTCGAGGAAATAATTTTCATTTTCTTTTGTTAATATCTGCTTTGCCATGTTATAGAGCTTTCCTAAACCAGAGTCTATGTCTGCTCTATGTTGCGACAATGTAAAATTAGTGTCACTTATTTTTACATTAATTGGAAAATTTACTATAGCTGATATTTTTCCATCCCCAAATTCTACACTTGGCTTGGGAATTCCACTGGCACTAATCAAGTAACCTTTTTCTTCATAATTTGTTAAATTAAATACACAAGAGCCAAAATTTTCTAATAGATAGTTCTCTATCTCATTTTCAATATCTGTTTTAGTTGGCACATTTAATTCTTGTATACCATTGCCTCTTTCCCTAAACCAGACAGCAGTTTTAAAATCAGAACCAGGAATTATTTCCAAATTATTTCCAAGAGGAGTAAATTCTGTATTTGGAATACTATCTTCTTTTAAATTTATATAGCCCCCCTGCAATCCTATAGTAATAACTGCATCTTTTGTAATTTGTGTAACACAGCTATCTAAAGAATCTTGTAGTGGTCTTACTTGCTGTGGTATTGTTGTACGCTCAGTTGATATTCTTTCAAATAAATCAGTAAGAACGTCTCTCTTAATGATTATGAGACTTATAGCAACAATAAGAACTATTAGTCCTATAATTATAAAAACAGCTGCCTGACCTCTTTTTCTCATATTTTTAAGTTGTTTTATTGAATATATAAAAGTACCGCAACATAACTAAAAATACAAAAATTAACACAAAAATATCCATTTTATTGATTAGGAAACTTTTTAAAAGCATTATTTTATCCAAACTGTATGGCTAAGAGAATTCATACAAGAAGATTGCGTTACATTCCTAAAGGTTCTGAAAGAAATAGAGCTAAAAGGCTAAAAACATTTAGTACAGAAGAAGCAGCAAAAATATATGCTGAACGTTTAAGCTTAAAAAACTATAAAATACAAAGAACTAATTTCGGCCTAGGGAAAAAATTTAAGATTGTTCTAGAATGAAAATAATTTCTCAATATGAAGAAGATGAGTTTCTTGATTTAGTTAATGATAATGATGAAGTCATAGGTAAAGAAAAGCGTTCAATAGTTTATTCTTCAGGTTTAAACAATTACAGAGTTATAAATGGTTTTGTAGTTAATTCAAAAGGGCAATTATGGATCCCTAGAAGGACAGCAACAAAGAAAATATTTCCTCTAGGATTAGATATGAGTTTTGGCGGTCATGTAGGAGCTGGAGAAACTTATGATAAATCTTTCAAAAGAGAAGTAGAAGAAGAATTGAATATAAATACAGATTCAATAAAATGGATTTCTAAAGGCAAATTAACTCCTAATGATGGAGTTTCTTCATTTATGAAAATCTATGAAATTAAGTTAGAAGAAATAAAAAATTACAATAAAGAAGATTTTATTGGTTACGAATGGCTCCATCCTGCAGAAGTTATAGCAAAAATAGAAAACGGAGATAAAGCAAAAGATGACCTTCCTAAAATTATTAAAATATTTTATTTAGAATGAAAAATTTTTCATATTTTTCTTAGAAGTCTTATAAATCTAAAAATAAAAATTACTTATGAGAAAAATACAAATAAATATGGATTGGAGTGTTGTATTTTGGTTGGGTGTATTAACAGTTTTTCTTTGGTTGATAGCTAAAGCTGTTGGTTTAATACACACGCCACAGTATATTGAAGCCATTCTATATATTGGTGGTTTAGTTGCTATAGGTGCGATAGTTAAGTCATTTGGTAAATATGCACAAAAAATAGATACTTTGCTTTTTGATGTAAAAGAAATAAAATTAGATCTGAAAGAATTAAGATCAAGAAGCGAAAATCATGAGATAAGATTGGTAAGATTAGAAACATAATATCCTTTAAACTTAAATATACCTGTAATTTCCTAGAATTTTATGAAACAAGATTTCTTAAAAATAAGGGAATTTTTAGACAGCAATAAAGTTCAGTATGAAATAATAGAGCACGAACCTGTATACACAAGTGAAGATGCTGCTCGTGTAAGAAATGCAGACTTAAAGATAGGGGCAAAATCCATGGTTATTAGAAGTGAAGGTAAATTCTACAACTTCGTATTAAGTGCAGCCAAGAAAATAGACTGGTTAAAAGTGAAATCAATTTTACATACCAAAAGCGCCAGTCTAGCATCTCCAGAAGAAGTTCTAAATGCAATTAATTGTGAGATTGGAAGTGTTCCCCCTTTTGGAAATTTATATAACATAAAACTATATTGCGATCCTTCGTTATTGGAAAATGAAGAAATAGAATTTAATGCTGGTTTGCACACAATATCTATAAGGATGAAGTCTAAAGACTGGAAAAATCTAGTTAACCCTGAAATTATTGACTTCACAAAAAAAATAAAAATTATTTCTCTACATCATCCATAAAATAGATTCTACCATCTACTTCAACTGGGCTACCCAAAACACCAGAATATACTAAGTCTTCTAAACTAACTGTTGGTCTTACTGTTCCTAAATCTATTTGTACTGGTCTAACTTCAGAACCGTAATATGCACCTTCAGCTCTAATTCCGTCTTCATAATTGAAAGACGATACTCTTTTATTATATCCATTATCCATTTTCTTACCTCCGAAACAACATAATATAGATTAATAACAAATATTTAAATGTTTCTATTTAATAATTACTAGAAAGTGGTAAATTTAAGATACATTTCTTCTTTCCAAATATATCCATGATTGTTGTACCAAATTTTTCAGTTAAATACTATACACGAGGAAGTATTTTATCTAATTTGGGATTATGCTTTGTAACTCTAAATATTTTAGCAATATTTTGATTGAATATATTTTATGTTAAAATTCATATAGAAATAAATATTTACTATCTTATACATAATTTTTACAGAAAATTAATCTTTTTCCATAAAATACTTAAGAATAAAAGAGTATTCTTTTAATTTTATTTCAAGTTTATCTTTCTCAGAAGTTAATCTAAACCTATCTATGCTAAGATAATTAAAAGGATTTTTTTTAGTGTCATATTCAGATAATTTTCGATCAACTTCTCTTAATCCAGAATAAATAAAATAATCATGTAAAAAAACAGTTGCAGAAGTACCAATAACAGTTCCAAATAAAAAAATACGTAAGTCTTTGCCAAAGCTCATAATATAAAAAAATTAGAAAAATTTTATAAAGCTATCCATAAGGCTACAAAAAAGATTTTTAGTGGGCTCGGCCTGATTCGAACAGGCGACCTTTTCGACGTCAACGAAATGTCATACCGCTAGACCACGAGCCCAGTAAATAGCTGGAAATTTAATCATAATAAAAGCTTTGCTAAGCACTATCTAAAAAATAATTAATTATAGTAATACAGTCGGCAGCCAAATAAACTTTTTTTCCTAAAGATACCTTCTTTCCATATCTTAAGGCAAAGCCTTCATCTTTTTTAGGCAAACCGACTTGGTCACCAATAACAAAAACAGAATTTTCTTTAAAACCCAATTTTTTTATATTTTCGCCTTTTTCTTCTAAAATATAGATATCATTTTCATTGGCCAATTCTTTAATTAATTCTTGTAGGCTTTTATTATAAATTTCAAATCCAGGATGTTTTTTTCCATTTAAGATAGTTCTTAAAATTTCTCCCCAAGTTGATTCATCACACCTAACATCATGTAAAATATTTCCATTTACTTTAATATATTTTGGAGGGTTTGGCGGACCAGTTAGGATTATATGCAAAACAACATCCTTTCTCAAAGCATGAGACAAAAAGAATGAAGAAGTTAAACAATGTGCAACTATGTCTAATCTTCCAGCATCTCTTAAATTATTAAAATTTCCAGAAGTAAATCCGCCTCTTGAATACAATAAGAAATTTCTTGCCATATTTTAAGTTTATTTAAATTATATAATAAATCTTCTGTTTTGTTATTAGTAAGATTTTAGATAGAATAATTATATAATGTGTCTTGCTATGGTTTCTTTTTCTTCATAAAAATATTTGATATGCCAACTAAAACGATAATTCCACCCATAATCCAAAACATTTTTACATAATCTTGCAGAAAGTTAAATGGAATACTTGCAATTATTATACCCAAATTAATTATTATCATATTGCTTGATATGCACTTTTTCTTAAAATAGAAAAATAAAGTTATGCCTAAAAGTAATGCTGCAGCTATCCAGAAAGGTATAGCAAATTTTTGCAGAAACAGCAAAGGCATACCAACAACAGTTATACCTATTATAGACAATAAAGCTATTATTCCAAGGCACACATTATGGCATACTTGATATCCACCTAAAAAACTAATTATGCCGGAAAATATGCTTGTTCCTGTTGATATCTTTTCTTTGGAATTTATTTCCATTCAAATAGCCTCTCATTTACATCCAGTATTCCAATAATTTTTATAGTAAATTTCTTGGGTTCTTTATCCAAATTAAAAACTAAAGTCCCTGAATTATGATGACCTTCTAGATGAGGTACCATTACCGGTTTGGCAATTTTGTCATCATAATTTAGAGTAGTAATTTCTTTTAAGTCATAGCTTTCCATGTTTACAGTATGTGTATTTAATTTAATGTCAATATAAAATTCACCATTTTTAAATTCCTTAGGAGTAATATCTATTGTTACTGCTCCAGTGCTTGTTTTAGTATCATAAGTTTTATTATTATAATTTGAAATGTAGAATGATAAAAAGAAAATCGCTAGAATTATAATCACAACACAAGTAATAATTAAATTTTCTTTTCTCATTTTACTCCTTACAGCAGTCTACTATTTTTTTTATAACTAAAGAAAATTTACTCAGCATGCTTGACTTATTTTTTTCTTCTTTGTCTAAATTAGATAATTCTTTAGCTTCAACCATGTTTGTATTTATTGCAAAAAATAACGAATATAAGTCAAATGCCTTTTGGAAAAACATATTTGATTCATCAATGTTCTTTTTTGATAATTCTTTTGTACCTACTTCCATTAGGCGCATACTTGATGCAAGCAGATGTTTGCTAATGCACCATTCTTCGCCTTTTGGATTTTTTACTATTCTTCCAAGAAGATTTTTTCTCAGTTCTCTTACAGAATTTAACATTTCTAGATAGTTTTGGTTATTTGTTTTCATGGCTGTGAAATAAAAATGTTCTTCCAAGCTAACTAAATTCATTAATGCAATACTAAGGTCTTCATCTCTTGATAGATCTATATTTCCTTTTTTTACAGCTTCTAACTTCTCAATCCATTTTTTGACTTCTTTTTCCATTTTATATTGAAATATAAATTATTAAGCTTGTTAATGCCAATAAAACCAAAGTTATAGCTATGCCCTGAAAAGGAAAAAGCACTTTCCCTTTGACTTTCTTTATATAAATATGTAACCAAAAACTAAATACAGTTACAACACCACCAATTAAAGAGCCTAATAATAATTTATTTATCCAATATACTTTATTTAATAATGACCCAGCAGCACCATAAATAAGCAAAGGCAGATAAAAACTATCGCTTGATATGCTGTAAATAATAGGAACTACACTTATAATAAAAGATAAAATAACAATTATTGGCAGTTGGTATCTAATATATTGTTTTTTTATTTTTAAACCAATCCACAATCCAATTGATATTGCAAGTGCTCCTGCAAAAATTCCTATTATTGAAGTATCTACACCATAATATTTTGCAGTTACAGCAGCAGCCCCAACAGCCATTGTACACAAAAGGCAATGGGCATAAGCAAGCGGTACAGAAAAAATTAAAAAAGAAATTAAAAGTAAAAACAATTTTTTCATAGTGTATCTACTGTTATTTAACAGCCTCCAACCATTCCTGTAGAAGAAGGTTGATTATTACCACTTTGTAATTTAGCTGGTAATGTGCCATGGTGCTCATACATCATCTTTTCATCTTCTGTCCAGCTACTCATATCAAGAGCCCCATTGGGTTTTTCAACTGAATTTGAAGTTTCTTTCATAGATCTTATCTGAAATGACTGAAAAATAACAAGCACAAGTATTATCGCAGTCATTCCAAAGAAAATATATTCTTTATATTCATTCATTGTTTTGCCTCCTATTATTTTATTCATTAGCATCCTCCAACCATTCCGCTGGAAGTACTGGTTGCTCCTTTTTCTATATCTCTGTATTTATTTGAAGCTAAATTTATGTAAGTCAATTCTATGCCTTTAGATTTGAGCACTCCAGCTTTTTTTGTTATTTGACTGGGGAAGAATAAAGTCTTCCATTTTCCAAGTTCTTCTAATATCTGATCATCTGTGAATTCATTTTCATGATTTTTTATCAGGTATTTTGCTAGTCCCCTCATTGCAAAACTATGAGCACAACCGCACGCAGGCTGGCCATCATTAAATATTATTGATTCAGTACCGCAGCAATATTCACAACTCATTTTGCTTACAATAGAAATATATCTTGATAGTTGTTTTCCTGACAAGCTTATTTGCTGATCTAAAACTCCAAGCCTTCTTATTGTATTGTCTGCTTGTTGAGGATTAGAACCTGAAACGTCATCAAATTTTACATTCAATTCTTTTCCATATATTTGAGGAGCTCCCTTTGGAATAACATCTAAATTAGAATACTTTACTTCAGATACAGTATTACCTGCAATATTCAAATTTCCTGTGTCATTTACCTTCATGTTCCTGGTTTGGTATAAATTAAAAGCAACTATAAACAATATCGCAATTAATAGACCGAAGCTCAGTTTTTGAATAACGCTTTTGTAATTTTTTCTCCCTTTCATTTTTTCCATGCAGAAATGAAAGTAGAAACACCATTTATAATTAGTTGTGAAACTAGTTTCAGCTATTTTACTAAGAATTAATTCACTTTAATACAATAATATTAGTCATGCCCCTTCTTTTTCTTTCTAATATGCCTCTTAGTTCCATTTTATCCAATATTCTTGTTGTTTTTACTTTGCTAAATCCTGTTTCTTTTATTAAATCTATCTGGTACGAAGAACCGCCTTTGTTTCTTATAATATCATAAAAGTTTCTTTCTTCATCATTTAGTTTTGAAATGTCAATAGGTTTAAAGTCTTTTTTAGTATCTGCACTTCCATTTGAAACAAATATAATATAAACTCCAACCAGTAGTATTAAAAAGCCAATACCATATGCTATGATTATCATCCAGGAAAAATTGCTTTGGTGTGCAGGACAGTCTTTCATATCAAGCTTGTTTGCGCTAAATTTCTCGCATAAAACTTCTGACTTTTTATCATTGTCTATTTTTACAAAAGTTAATACAAACAACAATATTATTGCAAATCCAAGCAATAAAGGACCTAATAATTTTGTGTTAATATTCATAAATTAATAAACTACATTAAATTTATAAACGTTAGTAAAGATAATTCACCTAAATTTTTTATAATTAATAATAAAGCCACCGAGGGGAATTGAACCCCCAACCTGCTGATCACTTTAAGATCATTTGCATAAAGCATCAGATGATCAGCATACAAGTCAGCTGCTCTGCCAATGCTCTTATTTGAAACTTTATTCAAACAATTTGAGCCACGGTGGCTTAGAATTAAGGTATTGAGATAATTTAAAAAGATTACTAGTTTTAATCATTTAAAATAGCACTTTTAATAGTGCAATTAACAACAGGAGTAATTTTCTTTACCGCATTTTTTATTTCTTTCTGTAAAACATTGTCAATTATGTCTTTCATAGCTTGCGATCCTGTTAATTTTTTAATATGTTCTTTCAGGAAATCCCTACAGACTTTCCTTATTAATTTAAGGGTTGTTTTATACGTTAAAGTTTTTGTAATTAGTATTGGTTTTATGGTTATTTTTTTCCCGTCTTTGGTTTCATAAACAAAAGAGTCATCTATCTTATTTTTGCTTTTCTTAGTTATTCTTTTTAATTGCGCCACTTGTATATTATAAGCATAAAGCCTTGTCTGTGCCTGATTATTTGTTATAGATATAATTTTAAAATAAACATTGAAATTCTGTCTCTTTGGATCCTTAGAAAGCATCATTAAGTTTGTTTCTACAGTACGGCCAACAGCCTTTTCTGGTTCTTCTACATAAGTCTCTCCAATTTCCTGATTATTAAATTCAGTGCTGGCTAAAATAGAAATCCATTTTTTCTTTTTCTTTGCTTCCTGTGAAGTTGTTGTTTTTGTGACCATTTTAAGAACTTAAATTGTTATCTTTGCCTGTTCCCTGCTATATTTCCAGTCAGTAGGCAGAACCCCATTTCTTTTGTAATATTTAGTTAGTCTCTTTATCTTAGACCCTGTTAGTAATAAACCCCTTCTTGATGGCATATCTTTTTTGTTGCCTTCCAAGTGCTTAATTATATTAATTTCTTTTTTTATTAAAGCAACCAGATCTTCAGGTATTTTTTGGGTTAATTTATGTTCTTTTAGTACTTGATTTATTTTTTTCTTCGATAATTTATGAACGTCAGGAATACCATAGTTGTCTCTTAGAACAAGACCTATTTGTGCTGAGGTCTTGCCTGTTTTAGCTATTTTTACAATTAGCTGCTCTACTTCTTCAGGAGTATAAGTTATCCAGGGCTGTGGTTTAGTCACGGTTGGCTTTTTGCTGCCAGCCCTTCCCTTCTTTCGTGAATACATTCTTGCCATATTTAAGAATTGGAAAAATTAAAGGTTTATAAATGTTTATTTCCTTCTTCCTTGAAATAAATCTCCTATAATCTCGCCTACAAGAGTGTCTATTCCTTCTTGTGTTATAGGTAAAAGAGGCATTGGCGATTTATGTTTTCCCAATATAAGATTTACTTCAGATATTTTGGCTTCTAAATCTCTATATCTACCAGCAACATCAGTTTCAAATTGCAGGATACGTGGATCCTCTCTTGTCCTCGCATCACCCAATCTAGCTTTAGCAGTAAAATATTCTACAGATCTTTCAACTAAAGCATCATATAACTCACTTTCTGGACACGCTGCAACTAAATTAGCAACTAAATTTGGATAGGAACTTACAGCCATATATTTATATTAAAGAAAATATCTTATAAATATTACTATTTTATAGTAATTATTAAATTTTTTTTAAAATGCCTCTTCTTTGTAGCGCATCTACTAAACAATAAGCCCATTCACCTATTGCGCTTCTGTCTTCATCAGCCAACGTCATTGGATAAAAGGAATATATTCCGCCTATGGAAATTTCATCACCATATTTTCTAAAAAGATATCTATTGACAAGTTTTAGTTGAGAAATAAGAGCATTGTGAGTTATTTTTCTTAACTGGTCTAGATTTCTAAATTTTTCTATTTCTTGTTCATCAGTCTGAGTTCTAAATCTATGTATTATTCCTATTCTTTCTACATTAGCAACGACCACTACATATCTTTCGCATATTTCTAATAATTGCTGGACGTGCTTTAGTCCAGCTTGGTCATTGTTTAAATTCAATAAATCTATTATTTTCTTATATCTGCTGTACGCTTTTGCTGATTCTCTTTTCTCATTTTCCATGATTATAAATAGCCCCGCCAGGATTTGAATTCCCAAACATTTTATGTTCCTGGGTCAATGGCTTTCTCCATCGAATACCAAAGGCCACTTTAAGGATACTTTTTAAGTATTATCCTTGGCCGCTAGACGACGGGGCTATAAAATAAACAGTATAGATTTTAGTTTTAAAAGTTTGCTATTTTATTATTTTTAGTTTTATACCTACCACGACCTTCAACTTTATTAAGTCTCTCAATTATTAACTTATAATTATTAGAGTTTTCTTTATAGCCGTCCAAAACAGCTTTAAAACTAGAATTATAGTGTTTGTAGTGTTTACTCTCCAAGGCTTGTTTTAGTAAATGCAAATCAACTGCTTTATGCTCTTCTTTTTGATCTATAAAGCTCAGTCCAAAATCTATAAAATAAACATCGTTGCCCTTTAAGATCATATTTGATGTTGTTAGATCACCATGAATTATATTGTTGTTATGTAATAAAGCAATATTATTTCCAACCAGTTTGCAAATCCAAAACCTTTTTTTATTATCAAAAGAATCCAAATAATCAGCTAATTTTTTTCCATCGATAAATTCCACCACTATCTTAAAATCATTAAAAGAAATTAATTTAGGAACATTAATTATTTTTGAAGCTTTTTCTAAAATTGAAATTTCCCTTCTTGTCCTGTATTTTCTTATTTTTTCATCCAATTCTTTAATTCTGTAATTTTTAGGAACCCTTTCTTTTATTATTAGTTTTTTATCTAAATATATTTTAGCTTCTGCTCCTTGGGAAATTAAAGTTTTCATATTATTTTTAACAAAATAAAATTTAACTACTTAACGCTTTGTCAATAGATTTTAATTCAGAAGAAACATCACTTATTTTTTCACTAACATTATTTACAACTTCCTGTACTTGCTCCTCACTTTTTATTTCTAGATTAGAATTATCTTTTTCTTTACCAGTGCAGGATACAAATAAAACTAAAACCATAATTACTAGAATTAATTTATATACTGTCTTCATAATCCTTAAACTCCATTTCATATTATTTTTTTGAATAATTATTTTTATCCCATTCATAATCTTTAAATTTATTCATCATACTTCCGGTGCATGATTTTTCCCTGTTCTCTCTCAGATTTCTATCAAACCCAAATGCATAATTCTCAAACCTGCAAATCATATTTCCAGTTTCAGTCGATTTGAAATTAACTAAACACTTATTATCATCTAAGCCTTCTATTTTTATCTCAAAATGTTCTTCAGGACTATAAATAACTTTATTGCACACTCTGAAGTTCTCTTCAAAACATCTATGATCTTTTAAGTCACAATTCTTTTCTTCTACAACACTTCTTGATTCTTCGCCACCAAGCAAAATATATAGAACATCTTTAAGTATAACTTTATCTATATATACCAAATCATGTTTTACTTCTATAACTGCTTTTTCATTTATATCTCTAGATTTTAATTTTGATTTTATTTCCTCAAGCTTATCATTGGCTGAATTGATTAAGTTTGCAGCTTTTAAGAATTTATCAGCATCTAATTTTTTGTCCTCAACTTTATAATAATCTGATAATATTTTCAATTGTTTGTATATTTTATTCAAATTAACTTTTAAATTTTCTATTTTTAAAGCAATAGATATTAATTCTGAAGTCTCAGGCAATTTTGAAACTTCCTCAAATTCTATTTCCTCTTTATTGCCCCTATAAATACAATCCATATAAATAATACAGCCATTTTCATCCTTTTTTACAAATAAATTACCACCATAATTGATCTTGCACTTTTCTTTCATACCATTGGGAATTTCCTTAGTACAAATAGACTTATACCCCTCTTTAGGTATGCATTTAATATTCTTACAGCCATTTTCATCCAAAACTTCTACAAGATAAGAATTCATTCTATCACATCTTTCTGCCACCTCTGCGCTCCACACAGGACATTTATTAACGCTCTCATATTTGCAGCTTGCTACTTCACAATTGTTTTTAAATTCAATTTTAAGAGAGGCATTTGAAGAAGCACACACTCTATTTATCTCTTGATAATTTATTGGCGGACAGTTGAACATTGAAAAACTCTGAGATTGCTCAAATTTTAAATCACAAAATGAATATTCACAACCATTTTCATTCTTCTTAACAGCAAATGTTCCATTTCTTGTCTCACAACTTTTCTTTTCTTCAGTTAAATCATAATTATAACAATTATTGGTTTTCTCTTGAGCTGAACACCTTGAATATTTACAGCCATTTACTATATAAGTTTCGAACTTTCCATTATATTCTTTTTCACATCTTATTTTTTCAAGCTCAAAATTAGTTATCGTGCATTTATATAAACAGTCAGGAATTTCGCAATTATTAGAGTTATTTCTCATAACAAATTCTCCATGAACTTTTTCGCATTCTGATTTATGAAAATCGATCTGTTCTTCACTATATTTTTGGCATTGATATGTTATTTTTACTGGTTCTGTTTGATTTGGAGTATAGTCAGCAGGTGGAGGAGGTGGATAATCACATACTGGATAAGAACAACCATTGCTTTCAATCAATGAAAATTTACCGTTCTTGTCAGAACAATCTTTTTTTAGAGCCTCTATACCATCTTGAGTATAAGGACATTCAATACTTGATTCATTGCTATCAGCTATAGAATAAGGTACAATTAATAAAATAAATACAACAAAACAAACAATAAAACCTCTTTTCATATAAAAAATTTAGATTGGTTTATTTATATAACTTTTGATAAATACTTTTTTAAATTATGATATTTTTTCTATGCTTATTTTAATAGTTTACAAAGTGTTATTCCTATATATTATTCTTTCGGCTCTGTCCTGAGTCTCTAGAACAATACCTAACAAGTTATGGCAGATTAGTCTGCCATATATTTCAGCCTTTATTGTTTTAGCACTTTTAGAGCT
>Ga0209541_10005563_pt1 | contig 21936 bp, 22 predicted proteins | sample RifCSPlowO2_01_FD_184027 | JGI IMG/M metagenome (GOLD analysis project Ga0209541, IMG submission 184027) | Groundwater microbial communities from Rifle, Colorado - Rifle CSP2_plank lowO2_0.1 (SPAdes) (version 2) | ecosystem: Environmental > Aquatic > Deep subsurface > Groundwater | place...
GATCTTCTTTATTCTTGTCTTCCTATCTACTCTTACCTTCTCCGCTTACCTGCTAAACAATTCGCGAAGAGGTTTATTTGTTGCATTATTTATAACATCTTATCTTCTTCTTCGTCTTTTCCACCTTACTCACCTATTTTTCCTTTTTCTTTTGATCGCTCTTTTTTTCGTACTTGAGCTTTTATTTCGCAATCGTAAATAACTTCTGTTATAATTTCCCCATGTCTAAATTCTATATTACAAATGCTATTCCTTATGTAAATGCAAAGCCTCACATTGGTCATGCATTGGAGTTCGTACAGTCTGATGTCATTGCCCGATATCATAAACTTCTTGGAGACGAAACCCTACTTCTGTGCGGAGGCGATGAAAATGCTCTTAAGAATGTTCAGGCCGCGGAAAAGGCTAAAAGGCCAATTCAGGAATTTATTGACGAAAATACCGAAAGCTTTTATACACTTTCAAAAAAATTAAATGTCCAGTTTGACGTTTGGCAGAAAGGAAGCGATGCAAAGCATCATTCTTCCTCCCAAAAATTGTGGAAACTCTGCGATAAAAACGGAGATATTTACAAGAAAAAGTACAAAGGTCTCTATTGTGTTGGATGCGAGCTCTTTTATGCAGAATCCGAGCTTGACAAAAATGGAGAGTGTCTCGAGCATCCCGGTAAAAGACTAGAACTTGTTGAAGAAGAAAACTATTTTTTCAAACTTTCAAAATACCAATCCCAACTTGAAAAAATATTAAGTTCGGGGGAACTAGAAATTGTTCCAACTTTTAGAAAAAATGAAATGCTTGAGTTTCTCAAACGCGGGCTTTTGGATATTAGTATTTCAAGGTCTAACGAACGGGCAAAAAACTGGGGAGTAGATGTTCCAGATGATCCGAGTCAGAAAATGTATGTTTGGTTTGACGCGCTGAATATTTATCAAAGCGGAATAGGATTTGGGGCGGACGAGAAGCAATATAACAAATGGTGGCCTGCTGATCTTCATGTAGTAGGAAAGGGAATTCTCAAATTTCATGCAATTTACTGGCCGGCGTTTTTACTTTCGGCTGGATTGAAACTTCCTAAAAAAATATTCGTACATGAATATATAACTGTAAATAATCAAAAAATGTCAAAAACAATTGGAAACGTAATCGACCCAATCCCGTTGATAGAAAAATATGGAGCAGATGCTCTAAGGTATTACTTCTTGGCCAAAATCTCCCCTTTTTCCGATGGCGATTTTACTGAAGATAAACTCAAACAAACCTACAACTCCGATTTGGCAAATGGTTTGGGAAATCTAGTTGCCCGCGTTGCAAAATTATGTGAAAAAAACAGCGTGAACATTGAAAGAGCAAGAAGAAAACATATTAATGGATTATTAGAAGATATTAAGACTCCCTTAGAACAGTTTAAGTTTAACGAGGCTCTTGATTTAATTTGGGGAAATATTAAAGGTTTAGACCAGTATATTAATAGAGAACGTCCATGGCAAAAAGATCTTAGTCAATCAAATCAGGTGCTTAGCAACATTATTATCGGAACCGAAAGCTTAATTTCCTTAACAGATATTGTTGAAACTTTACGTATATTTCTTCCAGAAACTGCAGAAAAAATCGAAAGTCAATTCAAAGGCCCAAAAATCACCTCCCAAAAACCTCTGTTCCCAAGAATGTAGATTATTTTTTATTAGAGGTTAACTCTATTCTTCTTAATCTATAATCAAAATCAATTTTGTAGTTATTGAAAAATCCTTGTTGTCCTAATATTCCATATCCATTATCTGATATGTCGTTGGAGAATACTACCGGAGTATTTACGAAGTTTCCTTCAACGCCCAGATCAATTGAAGTAAAATAACCAATACCTCCCCCTTTAATTCCACTAAAATTTACCGGGTTTTTAAGTTTTGATAAATCTATTTTGAGAATTTTGGCTATATCCGCGTGAAATATATTAAAATCCGCTCCCGAATCTATCAACGCCAAATAGTTGAACTCAATTTTGTTGAACTTAAGTGTGACTCTTACTATTGGACGGTACCATAAACCAGCCTGAACGTATTTAAACGCATACTTCATTTAACAAACCCGAAGTAAGGAAGATTTTTTTGTGGCACTTTGAATAATGTTGGCTTTTGATATCCTTTTTTTAAAGCTTTTTTATATACCTTATCGACATTTTTATCCGAACTAATCACTTTTTTAAGCGTTTCGTCCAGAGCAACCCAAAGTCCTTTGTATTTTGTAAATATAGCTGTTAAATTTGTATTAACTTTCATGTTGTTTTTATTATAGCATACTATGCGATCTTGGCAAAAATCACGTCCCAAAAACCATTATTTCCAAGAATATACTCAAACTTTAAGCTTTAATTTCGGGCGTTTAATAACGAAAGGAAGATTGAATGGCTCGTTCTATAATTGTACTATTTTGCCTAAGGCTATTAAAAGCATTCTGCTGTTCTATTGATGGCATATCAATGGTATAAATTTCTATAGATTCAGGAAGAATATCTGCTGTTACTAATTCAAGAAGAAGTTCGTCATTCTTATTTTTCTCCTTATACCTTCTTAACGCTTCATCTTTTGAAATAAATTTGACATCCTTTACGCCATCCATTTGTTTAATATTCTCCATCAAAGAATTAATATCTTCTTGTGTTGCTGTGCTTTTCAAAAATACTGTTACTGCTGGACTGTTTTTTAAATCATCAAAAAATGACTGGACTAATTCTCTGTTTCTTTGAAAAGTAGGATCATTACTAATAAACGGCCATAAGGATTTGGCCGTGTTATAGGATTTAAGCGCTTTACTATACTGAGCTGAAGCAAGTTGATAATTTCCTTCTGCGAATCTTTTATCTGCTGTAATTTTAAGTGAATAAACAAACAATACTAGTGCAATGGCAATGAGAAAAGGAATAATAATAAGAATTTTCTTTTTATTATACATAAGCATCTCTTTTATTTCCCAGAGGAATAATTCTAATCTCAAGCCTGGCTTTTAATGCTTTAGCCACTTTTTCAAGGGTTGTCCATGTATATCCTTTATAGTCTGAGGATTCAACACGTGCGATATTGGATTGTTTAGTGCCCACTAAATCAGCAAGCTCTTTTTGTGTGAGCCCTGCTTTTTCTCTCAAATTGATAATTTGAAAAGCAATATCCCTTGCTTGATCTGCTTTCTTAAATTCTTTAGCAAGACTTGGATCTTGTTTGAGCAACTTATCGGTTAATCTATCTAAATCATCTTTTAGTCTCTTCATATTATTTCAAATTCCACAGCAATTATATCAACTTTGATATATAAATCAAGAGGCAAAAATCTCCTGTTTAATCTCCGTCTCAACAGTTCTCTTTTCTTTTGTATTATTTTTTTTCCATTTCTTGTGCGGCTCGCAAAGACCACATGTTGATTTTCTTATTATCATAAATTGATTATATCAAAAAAATGAAGTTCAAAATTAATGCATCAATTGTATTTTTGTAAAAAACTTCCTATACTTAAACTAGTTATGTTTTATTTAACGCTTCCTCTGACATTCCTTAAATTTTGGTATCTTGAGGCACCCATTGGAATTTTGGGTTTTTTTGGTTCGCTAAATAGTGCTTTCTTACAATTATTCTCTCTCCCGCTTTTGGTAAGGACATATTTTAAACCATGGAAAAGTGAGTACAGAAAAGGGTTGGTTGGATTTTCAATTGGCATGGGCATGTTTGTAAAATCAATAGTTATAATTACGGATATTCTTCTATTGTTTTTGCTTTTATTATTTGAAATTGCATTTATTCTAGCTTTTATTGCATGGCCAATAGGAACAATATTTTTATTATTTACAAACATATGATGACAGAGTACGCCAAAATTTATTATTTCTACCAAATACCGCTTATTAAAATCTTAAGAATTTTACTGCTCATCCTATTAACATGGCTCGCATTAGTTACGCGTTCCAATATTCTATTCTTTCTTCTTTCCTGGTTTATTATGTTTGAGATTTTCTTCATGTTTAAAATTGCAAGGATTCCGCCTCCCCTTTCTATTCAACAAAATGATGGCAAAAACATCTATGATTCCTTTACTCTAGATGCCTTAAGCATTTTCATAACATCAACCAGTATAAATAATTTAATAAAAAAACTTCTTCACAAAAGGGAAATTAAATTTATTGTACAAAAGGGGGGATTTATAGAATCAGATATTTCTTTGCTTGATGTGTCTTTTGAAGATTTAGGGAATCAGGCTTTTGATATGGCAAAAAACGCAAAAGGAAAAGCAGTTACTACCATGGATATTTTTGCGGCATATATTTTACTTACAGAAGATAAAACAAAACTTTTGTTTAACAAAAATCTTAAAAAAGAAGAGTTTATAAACATTTTGTATTGGACACGCTCTACATTTCCTAGAGAGGAAAATAAAAAACCTTTTAGGATACATTTTTGGGGAGAAGGGATTGGCGAACAGTGGGTTTTTGGCTGGACTATAGAAACGAAAAAATACATGCTGGATCTAACCCCAAAAGTATTACAAGAAAAACCAAAACTTGTAGGAAGACAAAGAGAATATAAAGAAGCAATTGAAGCGCTTTACAAAAATAAAAGCGTTATATTGGTTGGAGAGGCTGGCAGCGGGAAAACCTCAATTGTTGAAACGTTAGCTTTAGAAAGTTTCCTTGGCGAAATAAAAGGCAATCTGTCTCATCAAAGATTTTTTCAACTTTTGGTAGATCGCCTTTTGGCAGGCACTGCAAACCAGGGAGAATTAGAAGAACGCCTGGACAATGTTATTGCAGAAATTGCCCATTCAGGTAACTTAATTATTTTTCTTCCCGACATTGAAAATATTTTAGGCGCTTCTTCTTTCAATCTTAATTTGGGAGGTGTGCTTATTCCGTATTTAGAGCGCGGTGTTATCCGTATAATTGGAACAACCACTCCCGGCGCATACAAAAAATTTATTGAGCCGATGCAAAGCCTTATTGAGGTTTTTGGAATGGTAAAATTAGGAGAACCGGACAAAGAAACAGCCATACAAATGCTTTTTGAAAAAGCGCCCGATATCGAAAAAAAGAATAAAATTTCTCTAACCTATAGGGCTGTTATTGCCGCTTTTAATTATGCAAGCAAATATTCGCAAGGCAAAGTAATGCCCGGCGCTTCAGTAACGCTTCTTGAAGACACTGCCAATATGGTATCTACCTCAAGGAAAAATATAGTGGAGGAGAAAGATGTAATTGAAAAGCTAGAGGGCAAAACAAAAATTGCAATTGGCGCTCCTCAAAAAAAAGAAAAAGAATTATTGCTCCACCTTGAAGATGAAATTCATAAATTTGTTATTGATCAAGAAGAAGCGGTTCATGCAATTTCAGAAGGCTTAAGACGAATTAGAACCGGCCTGGAATCTCCTACAAAACCAATATCTTTTCTCTTCCTGGGACCAACCGGAGTTGGTAAAACAGAAACTGCCAAAACACTCTCCTCTATTTATTTTGGGGATGAGTCAAAAATGATAAGAGTTGATATGAGCGAATACTCAACAGATGAAGGAGTAAAACGCCTTTTGGGTGGGTCGACGGATAACGAAGGAATAACAGATAAGGTTTTTGAACATCCGTTTTCGCTAGTTTTATTGGATGAATTCGAAAAAGCAAATACTAAAATATTGAATTTATTCTTGCAGGTTTTGGATGATGGAAGATTAACCGATAACAAAGGCAGAACCGTTTCTTTTGTTGACACAATTATTATTGCTACATCTAACGCCGCATCGGAGCTTATAAGAGTGGAGGTTAAAAATGGAAAAGCAATCGATAAAAAATTTCAAGCTGATTTACTTGAGTTTTTACAAAAAAACAATATTTTTAAACCTGAGCTTTTAAATAGATTCGATGAAATAGTCGTATTTAAACCCTTAGGAGAAAACGAAGCAATAATGATTACAAAACTAATGCTGAAGGGCTTTTCCAAAAGATTGTTAGAACAAGATATTACCATGAGTTTTGACGATAAATTAGTTACGAAAATTGTAAAAGAAGGAATTAACGAGCAGTTTGGCGCCCGTCCCCTTCGCCGCTATATTCAAAGCAATATAGAAGACCTAATCGCTCAAAAGATGCTGAAAGATGAGATAAAAAGAGGAAATAAAATCAATGTTTCTACAAATGAACAAGATGTTATTACGATAAACATATCATAGAGATTGACAAAACAAGATATTTTCTCTAAAATCACCTGACTGTTAATTCTGCCCCAATTATATTCTGTCCCCTAACAAAATAATGAGTTTCGCAAAGATATTATCTAATAAAATTGCTTTAAAGAAAGCCAATGTTGGAATAGTTGGGATGGGTTATGTGGGAAGTGCTTTGGCTCAAGTTATTTCTAAAGCGCGATTTAACGTTTTGGGTATTGTTAGAGATACGGAAAAAGCAAATCGAATAAATAACCAAAAGGTAAAAAAAATAAAAGCAACAGCAGAAGTAAATTCTATTGCAAATTGCGACATAATTCTCGTGTGTGTTCAAACTCCAATTTTTGTTGACAAAACTCCGGATTTAAGTTTTATAAAAAAAGCGATCATACAAATTTCTCAATATTTAAGAAAAGGACAACTTATAATAATCGAGAGTTCTGTTCCTGTTGGCACCACAAAAAATGTAATTCTCCCCATACTACAAAAAAGCGGATTAATCGCCGGAGTTGATTTCTTTTTAGGATATTCTCCGGAAAGAGTTGATCCGGGCAATAAAAAATTTACGCTAAAGGATATTCCCAAAGTAGTAAGCGGGTATGATAAGAAATCAAAAGATTTAGTCGCAAAATTTTATGCAAATGTCCTTAGAAAAGTCGTTCCTGTCTCGTCTTTAGAAACAGCGGAAATGGTAAAGTTACTTGAAAATACTTTTAGATTGGTAAATATAAGTTTTATAAACGAACTGGCTGAGTATACAAAAAGCTTAGGAGTTGATATTTCAGAAACAATATCTGCAGCCTCATCTAAGCCATTTGGATTTTTGGCTCATTATCCGGGACCGGGAGTCGGCGGAGACTGCATTCCTGTTGTTCCTTACTATATCTTAGATGATGCGAAAAAAAGAGGTATTAATTTAAAGCTCCTGGAACAGGCTGGTATAATTAATGACGACCGACCCCGAAAAGTGGCACAGCGTACGCTTGAAGTTTTAAAAAAAACTAAAATGAAAAATAAACGCAAGGTATTATTGGTTGGAGTTTCCTACAAACCGGATGTCAACGATATCAGGGAGTCGCCGGCTTTACGTATTTGGGAAATATTAACACGCCGTGGAATTTCGGTTTCATATCACGATCCTTTTGTTCCAAACATAAATGGATTTTCCTCAAAGAATTTATCTAAAGAGGTTGTAAAACAACATGATATGGCTGTTATTGTTACAAACCATAGCAACATTAAATTCAATACGCTGCTAAGTTTTAAGAAACCGATTCTTGACACGCGAAATGTTTTTAAAGACGGTAAAAATTTAAATCTTTTTCGCATATGAGTCGAATATTGATAACAGGCGGTGCAGGATTCATAGGGACAAATTTATGCGAAAAACTTCTGAGTCAGAATCATCATGTTATTGCAATTGACAATCTGATTACTTCAACAAAAAGCAATATTGAACCTTTGTTTTCTAATCCAAAATTCGAATTTATTGAACAAGACGTAACCCTACCATTACGAAATTGGAAATTAGAAATTAGAAATTGGAAATTTGATTTTATCTATCACCTTGCCTGCCCAACAGGCGTCCCTAACCTAACAAAACTAGCAGAAGAAATGCTTCTTGCTTGTTCTGCCGGAACAAGAAATGTTTTAGAGCTCGCAAAAAAAACAAAAGCAAAACTTCTTTTTACCAGCTCGTCCGAAGTTTATGGTGATCCGCAAGTTTTTCCTCAAACCGAAAATTATACCGGTAATGTTGACCCGATTGGAATAAGAAGCCCATACGAAGAAGGAAAACGTTTTTCAGAAAGCTTAATACAGATGTATGTTAGAAAATATAATGTAAACGCAAAAATTGTAAGAGTTTTCAACACATATGGTAATTATATGTCTTCTGGGGATTCCAGGGTTATTCCGCGTTTTCTTAATCAGGCATTAAATGGCAAATCTTTGACAGTTGAGGGTAAAGGATTACAAACAAGAACATTTTGTTATATTGATGATTTAGTTGATGGCTTAATTACGGTGATGGAAAAAGGTAAAAAAGGAGAAGTTTATAATCTGGGGAACGATAAAGAAGTCAGGATAATTGATTTGGCAAAATTAATTATCAAGATAACAAATTCAAGAAGTAAATTAAAGCTTGTAGAGAGACCTGCTCATGATCATAAACGCCGCCTCCCAGCGCTTGAAAAAGTGAAAAAACTGGGCTGGAAACCAAAGATATTCCAAGAAATTGGATTAAGAAAAACCCTCCAGTCCATACCCTATAGTTGAGTTTATCGCATACCTATGCTAAACTATCTCCCCTATGGATCTAAGTATTATCGTATTTATAATTAGTTTCTTCACGCTTGCCGGATACAATTTTTCATTCTGGGTAATCGTTGGCCTGACTCGTTATGTGCATGAACGTCTGTTTCCCCCTAAAGAACAAAACCAGCATGTACTGCGCCCTAAATTTTTTTTAAACGATGTCGCCGCCGTTATTCCGGCTCACAATGAAGAACTAACTATAGAAAGAACCATTGGTGCCCTTATGAAAATATTGCCGCAAAAAAACATCTATGTTGCCAGCGACTACTCAACAGATAAAACAATTCCAATTGTAAGAAGAATGGGAATAAGATCCCTTGATATAAATCCAAACTTGGGAAAGGCTAAGTCTTTGGTTAACATTATGAAAGAATATGGATTATTAAAAGCCTATAAATTGATACTCATTAACGACGCTGATACCGAAATTGACAAAAACTATCTAAAAAGAGCGTTACCGGTTTTCAATGACCCAAATATAGCTGCTGTTGCAACTCACGGGATAGCTCGTTTGCAAAATTATAGTTTATTTCAAAAACTTTTCATCACTTATAGAATTCGTCTTTGGAGAATTATTCAATTAGGAATGCGTTTTGGACAGACTTGGAAATTCACAAATGTAAGCTTTATTGTCCCCGGAAGCCTGTCTCTTTACCGCTCAAAAGTGCTTAAAAAAATTGAAATCGATGCTCAAGACCTTGTTATTGAGGATTTTAATATGACATTTGAACTTCATAGAAAAAAACTGGGTCGGATATATTATAGTCCAAAAATTTTTGGAATCCATCAAGATCCCTATAATCTAAAAGATTATATAAAACAAGTTCAAAGATGGAATATAGGATTTTTTCAAACCGTCAAAAGACACGGAATTTGGCCAAGTTTTTTTTGGTTTAGTACTACTGCTTATTATGTCGAATTATTCTTATACGCTCTTTTTATCTCTCTTGTACCCATAGTTCTTATTAAATTTGCCATGAATGGATTTACAGACATAAATATCCCCCTTATTTACGACCATTTAAAAGCAAGCGATGTGCTAATTGGTGTTTTTGTTATGGATTATATCTCAACAATTATTGCCTCAATTTTGGAAAAAAAACCGATTCTTCTTATCTATGGGCTTTTCTTTTTCATCTTAAGGTACATCGATGCACTTATCTATCTTGGATCGCCAATCATAGCATTTACCCTGAAATCAAGAGGAACATGGACAAGCCCTAAAAGGTTATAGAACTTTATTAAGCTTCTCAACAATTCTCGCAATTTCTACATCGCTAAGGTTTGGAAAAATAGGAAGGGATAATGTTGTGTTTGCTAATTTTTCTGCATTTTGAAAGTATTTTCTGTCTTGTTTTAGTAAGTTATGCAGCAACTCATAATTTGCGATAGGAATTATCGTTGTTATACCATACCTTGCTAATTTTTCTTTTATCTTATCCCGGGTTACTCTGCTATCAAACTTTATAATAAATCTGAAATGGTTTATGTGCGCATCTTCTCTTTTTGGCCAAAATAATATTTTTTTATTTTCCAATATTTTATTATATTTTGAGGCTATATATTTCCTTTTTTCAATAAAAGATCTTAGTTTTCCAAATTGAACATTAACAATGCTAGCCGCAATATCTGTCATCGGATAATTGTATCTAACTTTATAATTATCCCTACCATTATAATCTATTAGGTCTTTCATTGTATCGTAATACTCTTTATTGTTGGTTACTACCATTCCTCCCTGACCGCTTGTAATCATTTTTGTCGCGTAAAATGAAAAAATACTTAAATCTCCAAACGAACCGACTGGCTTACCTTTGTAAAAACTTCCAAGGGCTTGAGCGCAATCTTCGATTATTGGAATTTTATACTTTTTTAACTGGTCAATTTTTGCCGGAAAACCAAAGGCGTGAGGAATAAGAATCGCTTTTGTTTTCCCGTTAAGCTTTCCTTTTACTTTAGCTATATCTAGATTGAATCCATTTTTTTCTATGTCAACAAGAATAGGCCTTGCGCCAACATAATATATCGCATTTAATATATCTGAGACTGTAAATGTTGGCAATAAAATCTCATCTTTAGCTTTTACACCAAGGACTAATAGGCTCAAATGTAAAGCAGAGGTACCGCTGTTAGTGGCGATTGCATAATTTCGATTAACTGATTTTTTAACGGAGTTTTCTAGTTTTTTGACTTCTTCTCTTCCAATAAGCCAATTGCTTTCTAAAACTTTCCTTACTGCTTCTATCTCTTCTTTACCTAAAGTTGGTTGATTATGTGGTATAATTTTCACCCGCGTATTATAGCATATTGCTTGATATATCTTGCTAAATGTGCTAATTTAACCACTATGTCATATCTAAACAAATACACACTTTCTATAATAGCTATTCTTATAATTGCTTTTGTTGTAAGAGTATATAATCTAAATTACAACTCTCCATTTCTTGATGAAGCTATCTATATAACGCTTGGCAAAACGTTATTTTATGGCAATTTTAATGACCATACTCCATTTAACTGGGTAGGTGGAATGCCGCTGCTTTATCCCACTATTTCAGCTTTGGCTTACATAGCAGGAGGAATTATCGGCTCAAGACTAATTAATGTAATTTTAGGAACGCTAAGTGTATATTTAATGTATAAATTTACCCAAAAGTTACACTTTTGGAAAGAAGAACATTTAAATAAAGCTACAGGAATCTTTGCTGCGTTATTTTTAGCAATCTCGGCAATCCCAATCTCTTTAAGCAGACTCGCAACATATGATATGTTGTCTGTAACCTTTTTTTTGGGCGGGTTGGTTTTTTTACTGGATGCGCTTTTTAAAAAAAATCCTAACAGCTATTTTTGGTCGGCACTTTGTCTTTTACTTGCTTTTCTTACAAAATATACTGTTTTAATGTTTTTTCCTTTTATACTTTTGCTCGCCTACCTTTATATAAAAGTTTATAACAAAAAACAGATCAGCGAGGTTCTATTTTTTATTTTTATGATAATAGTTGGGCTTGGTATTTATATCGGAAAATATTTAACTGAGCTTACAGAATTTGTAACAGGTCAGGTTGTCAACAGAAGTAATCTAGGCTCAATAGGAATAATTACCCAATTCTTACAGTCTACATATTTACCATATCTTCTAGGAATCTTAGGACTGATAGCGCTTATCTGTTTGCGAAGATCATATGCGCCAATCTTTATTTTTCTTCTTTCTTTTATCCCAATAATTATTCATACAATTACATACAATTCTGCCACATTGGAGCAAAGTACTATTTTTTCTCTTCTTTTTATCTTCCCATTTACTGCATATCTTAGTACCTTTATTACTCAAAAATATAAAGCATCAGGAATATTAGTGATTTTAATCATAGCATTCTTGTTTATGGAATATATAAACTCTGCGCTTAAAAAAGAAGGGCTAGGATACCGTTGGCCAAACTCTACAGATGCAATGCAATATCTCCAAAAACAAGTTTCAGGAGATGAACGAATATTGGCAGAATCAGCTGACGTAGCAGTTTTGGCTTTAGACGGGAAAGTACCGAACAAAAACATTGATGGACCCTATTATTTTGTGCATGACAAAAAAACAGGAACACAAGCTTATAGGAAAGCAGTCATGGATGGTTACTTCAATATTGTCGAATTAAATAAGTATACAAGTCTTACGCCTACAATCAAGAATATAGTTGATAAAAAATATAAAATTATTTACAAAAAGGACGTATTTACCATTTACAAAAAAATTAACAATGAATAGAATTATTTTTCTTCCTGTACTTATTTCTTTATTGGTTATAATATTTATTTCACTACTCAACGTTTCAATAAATTATTTTAATCGTATTGAGGTTACAGGTATAACTGCTTACTGGGATGGTAAACTTTCATTAGGAACACTTAAATATATTCACAAAAGTCTTAATTCCCTTGCGGCTTTTTTCTATCATATCGGCCCAAATGGAGACTTAGAAAAAATGGACTTTGATAGAAAAAATCAACTACTAACTTTCGCAAAGCAAAAAAAAATTCATATGATTCCTGTTGTAGGAGATGATTTTGACCGAAAGAGAGTAGAACTCTTGCTTTACAATCAAGAGGTACAAAAACGTTTTATAAGTAAACTCGTCGAGGAGGCAAAAAAAGAAGGTTTTGAGGGCTGGTATCTAGATATTGAGACACTCAAAAGTTCAGACGAACATTCATTTTCGCAATTTGTAAAAAAAACTGCAGAAGGTTTACATAAATACAATATCAAGCTTTATATGATTTTGTATGCAAGAACCGGAAAAGATACTTATGACTCAGCGTTGGCGCAGAATTATAAAGAGATTGGAAAGTATGCTGATCTGGTGGGAATTATGGTGTATAACTTTCATAATAACTTTACATCGCCTGGTGGCCAAACACCTCTTGACATCTACGACTCTGTTTTGGCTTATGCTAAAGAGACTATTGATAAAGACAAAATTGTTATCGGGCTTACAACAAACGGATACGATTGGAGCAAGGATAAAGCCCAAGAATTAACATTTCCAGAAGTTGAGGAAAGAATACATAACTTTAAAGCTAAAGTTTTTTATGATCAAAAAGCTTCATCGGGAGTAGCTCTGTATAAAATAAATGGTGAACCTCATAGCTTGTGGTTTGAAGACGCCAAAACAATAAATGAAAAAATTAGGATCGCCCATCGTAAATTTGGCATCAACAAATTCTTCATCTGGAGACTTGGCGCGGAAGATCCGGCAATTTGGCATCTTTTGGAATAAATCCTTTATTTGCTACAAAATTATTTTTAATGCTTCTTTTTGATCGGCATTAAATAACAAATCGAGTATAGAAAGATTTGATATAAACCCGGTTTTATCCCTGAATTGTTGACCGTATTCAATTCCTTGCCAATCTTGTGTTATAGGGATAACACCTTTTTTCTTATAATCTTCAAGCTCCATATAGGAATCTTTTGCTGTTGCGCCATGGTAGTATTCTGTTGCGCCTAAATTCTGACAAATTGCTATTGTCCACTCTGCGCCTTTTTGAAGACCAGATGGTCTTTGAGCGTTAATCTCGCTACTGTATAATACTTTTTTTAAACGGATATTTTTTGTCTTGGATAATCTTCTGTTTAATTCTTCAAGCGTAAGGTCTTTGCAATCCATACCTAATCTTAATACAGATGAAATTCCCCAGATAATTGTTGCCGTATCAAGCTCTGCAAGCGTATCGTATTTTTTAAGTAAAATTTCCCTGACTTGCGTAAATAAATTATCAAACGATTTTCCTTTGCTGTAAGCAGATTTTATTACCCCTTGATGATTTGAAACCCATTTATGAGAATAGTCTATTTGTGTTTTGTTTATTGGCAAAAGACCGTTGTGTTTTATAGGAACGGTTAGACTATAGTGTCCCGAAGAAAGTTTTATTGGCGTATCAGACTGGTAAGAACTATGTCTTTCTTTACCGACTTTTGTTAAATGAATTAAGGACTTAGTATACTGAGCGGAATCCAATAGGACAAAAGTGTCTGAATTTAAAATTCTGTTAAAATAATGTAATTGCGGAAAATACCTTGGTTGATAAATAGTAACTCGCATTATAAGCTATACAATATGACGGTAACAGTAAAAAGCCTCGGCCACTCCATTTCCACTCTGCATTCCTCTTAGGTTGGCTAGATTTTTCATTGACTTAAGAGACCTCGGATGATTTCCATTTCTTACCTGAGATTGATAAATTTTCAAAGCAGTAAGTTTTGCTTCTAAATCAGAATCGCTTAATTGAACAAAAAAATTTACGTTATGAGGCGTATCCCACCAATCCGCTGTTGGTACAGATTCGTAGCCTAAGACTGTTCTTTGTAATGGCTTTAATTCATCAGACAATGGACGTGTTGCGGCAAGCACCGCCTGTGAACATGCGCTATGGTCTTGGTTGTAATCATGATGTTGGGGAGTTGCCACAATAGTTGGTTTTATTTTATTTAATGAGATTCTTTGTCCATTTTCAATTTCCGAGATTAAGTCCTTTTTGGGCATTTGATCCAATTTCAAATGAAACTCATCGCCGGGAAAAACAATTTTATAATCATCGTATTTTAAAAATTTAGCGACTTTTTCGATTTCTTTTATTCTTTCTTGAATAGTAGAGCTGCCGGATTTTGAATAATCTTTAGTATTTCCAACCGTTAAAAAAACGACGTAAACTTTACCGCCGTTATCTTTTATTCTTTTTATTAAACCACCACAACCCAAAACTTCATCGTCGGGATGTGGCGCCATAACAAGCAATGTTTGCCTATCTATATTTAACACATCAGCTAAAATATCATAATATAGGATATTTATCAAGAGGGAGACAAATGAGACCTACTTAGTTATAATATGGATTCTTGCCTGATCTAGAATTGCTTTAAATTGAAGTTCTGTTTTCATTTGTACTTTATAAAGTTTATTTCCCTCGTCTAATATTATGGGTTTTGATACTAAAAATTGAGGGGTGCCCCCTCCATTAAAAAAACTTCCGAAAACCAGACGGGATGCTTGTCTGTTGCGTTAAAAAGCCGAACCCCCGCAGTTTGATTGCCTGTCGGCACGTGTACAGATGCTTCAAATACCACACTTTCTAGATCTTCGTAGTTTGATCTGTCTATATATGCTTGCAATGCCTCAACATCCTGCTAGTCACTTGATGAATTTGAACCCGAGCCAAAAGAAATGAAAAATTCCTTAACTCCTTTAGAAATAGCTATCTCTTTTGAAGCGGCAGAAGATGATTGCACAACGGGTTTGTATGATGCGGATGCTTCGAATATTTGATCAACACAACTTTGGGGGCAGATGTCGCTAACTTTTTGTTCTACGTTTTGGACAGGAGGTTTTACCGGAGTAGTACCCATATTGGCATTTTTGATGGTCAAAAAATCAATATAAATTAAGTTAAGAAGGATAAGGAATATAAAAAAAATAACAAAAAACTTAAACGGAGAAAAATTTCGAGATTTGTCACCAAGGGAATCTTCTAAATTCATATTATTAATTCCGATTCTATTGAAATCATTTAACTTCAATATGTCTCTCTATAATTTTCTCTTTACCAAAATAGTTGATTGCCTTAATTCTAATTATAATCTTTCCCGGAAATACATTAATTGATTTTTTAAAATTCCCATCACTATCTAAAGATACATTGTCATTGTTAACAAAAACCGTTGCGTTTGGGTCTGTTTTTCCGGAAACAGAAACTGTTGATGATAAAACAATTACCCCATCCTTAGGCGTTAAAATTTCAAGAGGCGGACTAATAATCGCAAACCTGTACTGGAAAAATATATAGCCTAAAAGTGCTATTGCAAGCAAGATTATGAACTTGGCTGTATCGGCAAGCTTTATCCTTTTGATGGGAAAATCTTCTTTTACCAATCCTTTTGGCAAAACCGCAAATGCTTTTTTTTCATCAAATTCTCTTCTAAAAATCGCCAGTATCTCCTGCTCGTTAAGATCTAAATACTTTGCGTAATTTCTAACAAAACCTTGAATATAAGTACTTGCCGGCAATTTCTGGTACTCCCCTTTTTCTATTGCCGAAAGATAAGAAGCCCTTATTTTTGTTTCCTTAGAGACTTGCTCAATCGTTAAGCCCTTAGCTATCCTTTTATCTTTTAATTTTTGGCCAGCCCGTATCATTTTTGTTGATTATTTAAAAACTCGTCAGCATTTCTTACCAGTACATCCCTTGGCTTTGATCCTTCAGCATGCCCTACAACTCCCTCTTCTTCGAGCTGATCCAAAATTCTTGCTGCTCTTGAATAGCCAATAGATAAACGTCTCTGAAGAAGCGATGCCGAAGCCCTATCGTATTGGCAAACAATTCTTATCGCATCTTCAAAAAGCGCATCTCTACCATCTGCGCTTGATGACCCTATACCTTTTTTAACAACCAGAGGTCTTGAGGTAATTTCCTCTGTATATTCAACAGTTGGATTTTTTGATTTAAGGTAGTCAACAAGTTTTTTTACATCTTTATCCGAAACAAATGCTCCCTGTATACGTGTTGGTTTTGCTTGGTCTGGCGGGATATAAAGCATATCTCCCCTTCCTAATAGTTTCTCAGCACCTGGAGTATCGATAATTACCCTTGAGTCAATCATGGATGAAACATTAAACGCAATTCTACATGGAATATTGGCTTTAATAAGTCCTGTAATTACATCAACCGAGGGTCTTTGAGTAGAAACAACAAGATGAATTCCTGTTGCTCTTGCCATCTGAGCAAGACGAGCTATCGCATCTTCTACTTCAACCGGCGCAAATGCCATCAAATCCGCAAGTTCATCTATTAAAATAACAATATAAGGAAGCGACTGAAAACCAGCCAATTCGTTAAACGAATCAACATTTCTAACGCCTCTTTCCGCAAAGGTTTTATAACGCCTGTCCATCTCATCCATTGCCCATTTCAACGAAGCAAGAATTTTTTCAACCTCAACAATTACCGGAGTCATAAGATGAGGTATGCCGTTGTAACCTGTTAATTCTACTCTTTTGGGATCTATAAGAATAAGCTTAACCTCCGCTGGGGATGCCCTAAAAAGAAGAGATGAAATGAAAGAATTAATAAGAACTGATTTTCCCGATCCTGTTGTTCCCGCAACTAAAACATGGGGCATTTTTGCGATATTTGCAACAACGGGAGCGCCGCTTACATCAAGCCCCAGCGAAACAGTAAGTCTGGATTTACTTTTAGTCATAACATCCGATGAAAGCATTGTTTTGAGCGTTACAACTTCAAGGCTTCTGTTTGGTATTTCTATACCTACTAAGCTTCTTCCCGGAATTGGAGCCTCAATTCTTATTTGTCCTGTCGGCGCTTCTGTAGCTAAGGCCAAATCATTGGAAAGCGATGTAATTTTTGAAACCTTAGTGCCTAACGCAATCTCCATGGCGTATTGGGTAACTGCCGGACCAAGATTTACCTCAACAACTTTTGCTCCAATACCAAAACTCTGCAGGGTTTTTTCTATAACTGATGCTACTTTTTTTATATCTCCTCTATCTGCCTTATGCGTTGACGTATCGGAAAGAAGACTTAGCGGCGGATACTCCCACACTCCGCTTGCGGCTAGTGGATTGCTTACTAGTTTGTCCGAAAGCGCAAGCGAGTCTTTTTTGTTAATTTGAATCTTTGTTTGCTCTCTGTTTTGTAAATCCTGAGATTCTTTATTGCCTCCTTTTATAGTCATTGGCATGCCCTTAAAATTAGGTGTTTTTTGGGTCTTAAAACCTGAGAAAAGTTTTGTTGGAAAGAGTCTGTAGATATTTTTTATTGTAAAAGAGATAAATTCTACAATTTCATCTATTGAAGTATCAAAAAACACAATTATCCCGATAATTATTCCGCCAATATACACTAAAGACGCTCCAAGATCTGTTAGGATATCCGATAACATACCAAAAAGGTAAATCCCAACTATTCCGCCTTTTGTAATAGCAACTAAAGAAGCAAAAAATAACAAAAACCCGATTGAAACATTAAGCCGAGAAAGAAAAAGCTTAAGACCAAGGAATAAAAAACCAAAAAGTATTAAAACAAAAGGAGATAATATTGCTAATGGTCCGAAATATGTTTTCAAACCATTATTGATGGTAATAAATGTAGGCTGTCCTTGCGCAAAAAAAGTCAAAAGCATTATTACCCCGCTTATAATTAACCCGAATGAAAAGATCGAGTAGATAGTTTGCTTCTTAAGCTTTAGCTTAAATTTCCTTTTCCTATAATGATGTCTTTTTGCCATAATTTATTCATTATATACCACTCCGTTTTGTTTTTGCAAAAAAGGTATAATAAATCCAGTAAATATGCAAGATAAAAAAGAAAAAACTGCAAAGATTTTAAAAGAATTAGATAAGTTGTTTCCTAATCCCAAAACAGTTCTTAATTACAAGAGTCCATTTGAGCTTTTGGTTGCTGTAATTTTGTCCGCAAGAAATACAGATAAGAAAGTAAACGAGATAACACAAAAGCTTTTTAAGAAATACAAAACTATTGAGGATTATGCTAATTCAAACTTAAAACATTTGGAAAAAGACTTGGGCAAACTTGGGTTATTCAGACAAAAAGCAAAATTTATAAAAGAAACAGCAAAAATAATTGATGAAAAATACAAAGGCAAAATTCCGAAAAACATGAAAGAACTTATTGAGCTTCCGGGCGTTGGCAGAAAAACATCAAATATTATTTTGGGAAATCTCTATGGAATAGTTGAAGGCATCGCAGTCGACACTCACGTAACTCGCCTTTCTCGCCTGTTTGGTTTAACAAATAACAAAGACCCTAACAAAATCGAACAAGATTTAATGCAGATTTTGCCAAAAAGCGAGTGGTTCGACTTCACAAACCGCATGATTGATTATGGTCGAAAATACTGTCCCGCCCACTGTAAACACCAAGATTGCCCTCTAAAAAACTATTTATGAGATTAACGTTTGAGGAAATTCTCAGTACGGTTTCTGTGGTTTCTGTGCACTTTGTCCACCTTAGAGGTGGAATAGATACGCCACCTTGGAGTTTTGAAGTTCGCAGCTCACTGCAATCACGCAACCTGCCCACTTAACCACATCGTCGTATCTACACCGATCTCATATCGGAATTCTATTGACGATGTGGTATAAAGCAAAATTGAAACGATACACTCCATGTGTCAAGCTAAAGATTTTTTCTACGCTAAAGAATAAGCAATTTTGCGCGTTTTTGGTCCGTTGAGTTCGACCAAAATCACTCTTTGCCAAGTTCCTAAGACCAAACTTTTATCTTGAAAAATAAGAGAAATAGAAGTTCCTACAATAGAGGAAAGCATATGATCTTCGGCGTGCGATGGGTCATGCGGATGTCGATAAGCAATTTTCGGCAACATTTTTCTCAAAACCTCAAGTAAATCCTCATCTGTTCCGGAATCCAAATCTGCAGTTGTTAAAGCACAAGTGGTATGTAGAAGATTTAATACACAAACACCGCTTGCCTTTTTGTTTTTTGCGATAATTTCATTGATAGTATCTGTTATATCAATTACTTCATCCTTATTATTTGTTTTTATATCTAAAACATCCATCTTCATTTGACATTACTACATGATCTCCTACAACAGTTTAGACCTGTGGGTAAGAATATTGCCCCATGTCATCATTTTTTCTGCCCAAACAAGAGAATCTTTAGGGTTTAACTTAACATCTTTTATCAACAATGAATAATCCTTCAAGAAATTAGAAAATGTTTTTTTAAACCTAAATGGTAGTTGAGAGGTGTTTAGCGAAGCCACGTATTTATTGGTTTGTTCTAAAAAAAAATCAATTCTTTTTCTTTTTCCCACAAAATCATCTGCTGCCCAATTACCAACGCGGTTTAAATTCATCGCAATATCTAATATTTTACTTTTGTAATCCATATTTATAAGAGTAAATCTTTAACTATTTTATCAAAATCTTCTCTGATTTCGGATGACAAAACATCTCTGCTGGGATTATTTTGCGATGGCCTAAGATTAATTATGGAGTTGTAGTCAATCTCATTTGTTTCGAGATCAAATCCACCACCCCAAAGATCCTTCTGATGTGATCCCTCTTGCAGCAATCTCTGCTCGCCATCAACATGCCTTTCTCCTCCCCCAGTCAATATTTTCCTTTCAATATCAACCACTACTTTTACAAAACCATCCAAATCTTTTGCCATTTCTTCTATTTCTTTTTTTGTCGCGTGTTTTTTTATTACAATTAACATTACAGTTTATTATACTAAATTCTGAACAGCTTATGAATCTTACTCATATGATATAATTTGAATACAATGACAGCAAAGGATATTATTGAAAAATATATTTCTTTTTTCGAAAAAAGAGGGCATAAGAGAATTCCAAATGCTTCTTTGGTTCCGGAAAATGATCCGACTACTCTTTTTACCTCATCCGGCATGCAGCCTTTGGTTCCATATCTTTTAGGCGAACCGCATCCCTCCGGAAAAAGATTGGTTAATGTGCAAAATTCTTTTCGGGCCCAAGACATAGATGAAATCGGAGACAACCGCCACACAACTTTTTTTAGGATGCTTGGCAATTGGAGCCTTGACGATTATTTTAAAAAAGAACAACTCCCCTGGTTTTTTGAACTTCTAACCAAAGAATTAGGACTTTCCCCAAAAAAACTCTATGTAACTGTTTTTGAGGGCAATAAAGATGTACCAAAAGATAGTGAATCAGCAAATATTTGGAAGGAGATTTTTGAAAGCGTTGGACTTGATCCAAAAGAACGAATTTCTTATTACGGCGTTGACAAAAACTGGTGGTCAAGAGCTGGCGTTCCTGAAAATATGCCAGCTAATGAACCGGGAGGACCAGATAGCGAAGTTTTTTATGATTTTGGGACACCCCATGACAAAAAATTTGGAGAAAAATGCCATCCCAATTGTAACTGTGGAAGATTTTTAGAGATTGGCAATAGTGTTTTTATGGAATACCAAAAGCAAAAAGATGGTTCTTTTAAAAAACTACCGCAAAAAAATGTAGATTTCGGCGGAGGATTGGAAAGATTGTTGGCCGCAGTAGAAAATAAAAGCGATATGTTTCAAACCTCGCTTTTTTCTCCAATTATCAAAGCTATTGGACAACATACAGACGCAACATACAAAAATCATTCAAAGCAAATAAGAATTATCGCTGATCATTTTATCGCAGGAATCCTTATCGCATCAAACGGTGTTTCTCCGTCAAACAAGGAACAAGGATACATCTTAAGAAGACTGTTGAGACGAGGTTTTGAAAACCTGCATAATCTTGGAGGAAATAATATAGTTCCCATAGTCGAATCAATCATTGACCAATATAAGGAAACTGATCCTAATCTTGTTAAAAATTTTGAAAAAGTCAAATACACGATACTCGAGGAAGAAAAAGCATATTTGGAAACCTTAGAAAACGCTAAAAGCTTTATCAGAAAGAAATACGGCACTAGAGTTGGCGGTGAGCTTAAGGGAGTTGTGGAAATTTCAGCTCAGGATGCTTTTCAATTATATTCAACACATGGTCTTTTTCCAACACAAATAGAAAACTTAGGGTTTATATTTGACAAACAAGCATTTGCCCAAGAAATGGAAAAGCATCAAGAACTATCAAGAAAAGGATCAGGGCAAAAATTCAAGGGCGGTTTGGCAGATCACAGCGAAAAAACTATCATGGGGCATACGGCAACACACCTAATGCATCAGGCAATCAGGGATATTCTGGGTAATCATGTTTATCAAACAGGATCTAATATTACAACGAAGAGAATAAGATTTGACTTTAATTACGACAAAAAATTAACAGACGACGAGATTAAAAAAGTTGAAGATACCGTAAATGAAAAAATAAATGAAAATCTTAAAGTGCATTTTGAAATGATGCCTTTAAAA
>Ga0209541_10005565_pt1 | contig 21935 bp, 20 predicted proteins | sample RifCSPlowO2_01_FD_184027 | JGI IMG/M metagenome (GOLD analysis project Ga0209541, IMG submission 184027) | Groundwater microbial communities from Rifle, Colorado - Rifle CSP2_plank lowO2_0.1 (SPAdes) (version 2) | ecosystem: Environmental > Aquatic > Deep subsurface > Groundwater | place...
GCCCCGGCACTTTCATCGCTGCTTATCAAAACAGGAAATACTGCGGCAAATGCCACTGGTCCGAGATCACGAAGAAGAGTTAATCAAATTTAATATCTTCTTCGTTTGTCGTCTTTTTTACATCTTCAATAAGCCTCTGTTTATTAAATTTGTCTATATTTCTTGTAGAGCTTATCATGCCGCTATAATGAATTATTGCACGCCGGGCATCATTATTTGAAAATACATTGTAACGATCTTCGGAACAGCGGTCATAATTTAGAATTTCTTTCATTTCTTCGGATGCCTTGATGCTGTTGATGAACATGAGACTGAAATATAGTGCTTGGAGCATTTTCTTGAATTCTTCGTTCATTATTTTGGCTATCTTTTCGTTTTTGTTCAGGAATTCTTTCATTTTTTTTGAATCTTTTCTTCTTATAGGATAGATATCAACATGGAAAAAATTGCTTTCTATTTTAAATGCCTCACATAATTTCTTATGGATTTCCTCTAACCCCTTGAAATATACAGGATAATGCCCATTTTCTTGCGTCTTGTTCGCATCATTATTTTCTATCCACTTATCGAATTCTTTATTATTTCCCCACTCGAGTTTAGTCCCCTCTTTTCTTCGAACAGCTTCAGTATAAGACGGATTAAAACCGCAGAAAACTATAGGCGTTTTTGCAGGCGGTTGTTTTATAGGCAGTGGAACAACATTTAGGTGTTGGCTATTTCCTAGTTGCTGATTTTTGTAAAAATTGTCCAAAGCTATTTGCAATACGCCTTTTTCAGTACCTTCCCACATCAATCCAAATATAGACCTATTGTAGTTCTCAATAGGACTTATCCCATTGATGAAAAATCACCCGACATAAGCCTGCGCCTGCGCAGGCTGCTCTATGCGGATGCCCTGTGGGAGCTGCATGACGTTCTTTGCGCCGCCTTTCTTGCTCTTGTGGTGGCTCTTGTACGTTGACCACGCGTTCTTGGCTATGACACCCTTCAGAATCTTGGTCACTATTAGCCTTGGCGCGGGCTTGTCCGCCATAGGCGTGTAATCAACGAGCACGACGTCGTCTTTTTTTATCGTTGCCGCGAGCTTGGCGTCCACGGCGACTGTTATCAGGTTCTCGTCCCACATGTCAAGCATGGCCTGCGTTGAAGCGTCGCCGGAATTGATTTCCTTGTGCCTGCTCGGAAACACTTCAAGAACTCTGCCCGGGTGGAACATCTTTAGATATTGGGGCGGAAGGTTTTTATACGGAACCCAACCCAGTACCCATATACAGCACGGACATGGTAATATTTCCAAATACGATGTCCCATACTACGCATAAAGCCAGAAGAGCGCTATTTTCCGCATATACGAACGCAAAAAGGTTCTTTTTTAAAGAAGCGAAAAGAAGGATAATCATGGAAACAGTTACGATAAAGAAGGAAGAATATGAAAGACTGAAACAGGCTGAAAAGCTGGACAGGGAACTGCTTGAAGACATATCAAGGGGCATCAAGGACATACTTTCGGGCAGGGTCAAGGAGGTTTAACGCCTCTTGTAATGTTGTTTATTTCGTCCTTGTAAACCTTGAGGTTCGAAACGATAAAATCTATATCCCTTTGTTGCGCTTTCTTGTCCGTGATTGTTATTAGGAATACTATAGAATGCTCTTCATATACCAAGAAGAGCAGCCTTTTGCCGCCGAATTTCTTCTCCCTAAAAAATTTGTATCCCAGCGGCTTTCCTGTAAAGGGCGCTTTCTTGAGCGCCTGCTCAAATTTTTCTATTCTTTTGGTTTCTGAATTATCCATGTTTTTCAATTTGTTGTCGTACCATTCTGAACGAAATACACGATACATATAACACAGCTTGCCGGTCTGGCTTATAAAACAGAAGGTTTTTATAAGTACGATAATTATGTATAGATATGAAACTTAGCGCCGTCTTCACACAAGGAGAGAAATATGTCATAGGAAGATGCCCGGAACTGGGCGTCACTACACAAGGCAGGACAAGAGAAGAAGCGAAAAAGAACCTCAAAGAAGCGGTGGAACTGCATCTTGACGCCATGGTAGAGTACATGATAGAAAAAGGCACGGTAAAGGTAGAAAAAGGCAGGATAGTTTCCAGCGCGTGATGGGCAAAAATATGAAGATGCCTGTTGTTTCGGGCAGGGAGTTCCTCAAGATTCTTTCTAAACATTATGGCTTCCGCGTCATAAGACAAAAAGGAAGCCACCTGACGATAACGAACGATATTTCTTTCGTTACAATTCCCATGCACGATGAACTGGACATAGGCACGCTTAAATCCGTCCTTGACGACATCGGTATCTCCAGGGAAGAATTCTTAAAGATCTATAGAAAGTAACGAAATATGATATCCATCGGAATAGAAGGAACTTCTCACACGCTCGGCGTTGGCATTGCCAGAGACGGCGAAATCCTTGCGAACGAGCGCGACATGTACAAGCCGCCTGAAGGATGGGGCATCCATCCAGGCGAAGCAAAAAAACATCATCTTGCTGTGAAGGATGAAATGCTGCAGAGTGCGCTGGAGAAGGCAAAAATAAACATGGAAGATGCCGACATAATTTCCTATTCGGCCGGCCCGGGGCTTCCGCCCTGCCTGCGCGTGACTGCCGAGTTTGCCGGCTCGCTGGCAGAAAAATACAACAAGCCCCTTATCCCTGTGAACCATTGCGTCGCGCACATAGAGATAGGGAAGATGTGCACAGGTGCAAAAGACCCGATAATGCTCTACGTCTCAGGCGGCAACACGCAAATCATTGGCTACTTCAACGGCCGCTACCGCGTGTTCGGGGAGACCCAGGATATTGCAATCGGCAATGCGATAGACATGCTGATGCGCGCCGCAGGCAAGCAGTTCCCTGGCGGGCCTGTCATGGAAAAGATGGCGAAGGAAGGGAAGTATATTGAACTTCCTTACGTTGTCAAGGGCATGGACTTGTCGTTCTCAGGAATACTCACTGCCGCCAAAAACAAGCTTGCTTCGCAAAAGCTGGAAGACGTCTCGTTTTCTTTCCAAGAGACTTGCTTTTCGATGCTCGTTGAAGTTGCAGAACGGGCAATGGCCCACACCGGCAAGAATGAGCTCCTCCTTGTCGGCGGCGTTGCCGCAAACAAACGCCTGCAGGAAATGTGCCGCATAATGTGCGAAGAACGCAATGCAATTTTTTATCCTGTCCCAATGGAGTTTGCAGGCGACAACGGCGCGAATATCGCTTATACCGGATTGGTTCAATATAAAAACGGCGCAAAGCCAATTGAAAAATCAGATTTCTGGCAAAACTGGAGGACGGATGAAGTGGAAGTCAACTGGATTTAGCGCATGGAACGTTCTTGGAGTTGTATTTCTTTTTCTAGCATACCGTCTAAATCTTCCTGCTGGGGAACGAAAAGCTCTTTCAGTCTGCCGGTATTTATACCGTATATTTCTGACATGCGTAAAAAATGTGCCGTATCGCTATCTGATATGGACCAAAAAAAGGACTCTACGGGTCTTGTCATTATAAGTTCAACAGGTATGCCGGAATCAATTTCTATAAGTTTACTCACTTCTTGACTATTTCCCTCCTTTATTTGCTCGGCAATGTGCTGAGAACGGGAAATATATCTTCTATTATTTTGAAGTACATGCCTAATTTCTCTCCTCCCCAAATTCCCATATCTTGAAATTAATTCCCGTGCAGTACTTATGTTGCTAAGCGCACAACTCATCAACAGTTCCTCTGAAGAACTATAGACATCTTTGAGCAGTGAAGACTTATTATACATAGATTCCACTACATTCAACAAACCCGTTGGCGTAGAAGAAACGTCTATAGGGTTTTGGCTGACAGCGTTTAGTATATCGGCTATCTCGTTTCTATATGCGTCGGCAATGGATTTTGGCGTATAGCTGAACATCGGAGACAAAAATTCAAAAAGGCTTATGTTAACACGGCGTCCCCCTGGTTTCCCTGTTACAAAAGGGCCGGGAGTCGAGTCACGATATTTTAGGTAATCTTTCACTATCAGAGGAATGGATGCCCGGTATATTTTGTAAAGTGTTTCTATTGACCCTTCTAAATCTTCCTGAAGCTTATTCTTCCTTCTTCGAGGCACTTGCGGGACACCTATTGATTTATAGACTTCGTCCCTGCCATCTTCTTCCCTTACCAACACTATATTTTTTCCAAATCCTTTGGAATGCGGTTCTTCCTTCCCAGTGTTGTCAGGAACATCCGCTAAATCGCCAGAATAAAACTGCGCCTCGATTATGCCATTTTCCGCGCGTGGGGCAAGTTCTTCCATTACAACCGCCGTCCATTCCGGCATGTCGGCATAAATATTCGGATGCCGTGGATCATGATTGCCAGAAGAATCTTTATTCCCTCCGCTGCCCTTAATACCGCGTATCGTATTCGTCACGCTTCTATGTGCATCCGTGAGCCGAAAATATAGGTTTTGGCTTTTTGCACTATAATTGCCTTTCTCCGCAAGCTCGGCGGCATTGTGAACCTCGCTCGCTCTTCTTTCAAAATCTCCGATTCCCAGCGCATTTGCTATCCAGAACGTATCCTCCGTGCTTCTGGCGTCCACTTTGAAATTAGTCGGGTGTATAACGTTACCCCGGAGCCATGTACCTATAGCACTGTTCTGCTTTTCGCTATACGGCCAATCCCTATTCATCGATGAAAAGGCTTCTTTTGCGGTTGTTGCTATATAATCCGCTATCTTGCGACCAGTACTTCTGGAAAAGTCCCGCCGATTCCCGTTCTCCTCAGACCTTCTGAATACGTAATCGTCCAAGTTGTTTCTTTCGTTCTCTGTAAACAGTTCCGGTTTCCGGCTTGCCGCGGCATGAAACAGATCATACCGTAGTCTGGTTGTTTCATGGATAGTTTTATCGTCTAAAAATCCCAGCTCCACGAAATAATCGCTCCTATCTTCAGCATAGGCCGGAACATTCCTTTTCAGCACACCTCTTATGTCGTCAAAACTGGCCGAACTCTCACTAACGCCGCTTCCCTGTATATAAATTATATCGCCGGGGCGAAGACCGGTAACGTATTCCTCCTGCTGACCGTCCCTGTCAACGGGAATTGTTGAAACCGTGCCATCCTCGGCGTACAGGGGAACAAAGGTAGTTCCTCCCGAATGCTGTATCACGTACGCCCTGTGCCGAGTTGTCGGTAATTTTGTAACTACCATCAAGACAGTAAAAAATGTGTCTATTTAAGCGTATTTAGCCACGAAATCTATATTCTAAATGATTTCTTTTCTGAAGTCGTGTGATGCCCTAAAAGGTCATAAGCCGTTCGATTTCCGAGATATGAGGCAAAAATAAGGTTTATAACTGCTAATTTGTTAGAATTACTATGGCAGAAGGATCTCCTAAGAAGAAGGTTGCCTATTTATTCGGGGCTGGAGCAACGCATGCCGAATTAAAAAGAGAAGATTCGTCAAAATCTCTTCGTATGAGAGATGTTAATAGAAAAGTTATGGAGGAAATAGAAAAAGAAAACGAGGACGGTATGAAAGAATTTCTGAACCAGTTTTCAAATGTAGATCCAGAAAAAAGAAATGTTGAACATATAATAAGTCTGATGGAATCTTTGGAAACACATGAAAATAGAGAAATAGCAAATAAACTTAGAAGAGTTTTCCAGGCAGTAATAATAAAGGAAACCCGTATTCAAAGCAGATATGTAAAGCCATCTCTAACTGAAGCTTTGTTAACGATGCATAGTTTAGAAAGTATAAAAAACATGAGACCTTAACTGGTGTTCTCAGTTTAAACCACCGCCGGTCAGCGCTCCGGGCGGCGGGTGAGGTCGCTATAGACCGGCGGAATTGATGGAGTAGCTCTTTCGAGCTTCTGGTTGCGCACGTAATGGCAAATTTGGTCGTAGTTCCTGCCGATGGAATCCGCGTAAATAACGCCGCTCCAGAGACCGGAATTCCAGAAATACCTTTTCTTCAGAAAAGGGTGAAGGGCAAGGAGCTTCCTTCCCGTTGTGCCCTTGAAGACCTTTGCAAGCTCGTCGAGCCTGTGCGTCACGCGCACCGCCCACACCATGTGAACATGGTCTTCGTCAAAACCCATTTCCTCTATGACAACTCCTTGCTTTTTCGCCACCTCATAGAAAAGCTACCTGCACTCATCGCGGAGCGCTGCCCATGCAAAGATGCGATGGCAGTACTTAACCTTAAAAGTCGCGTGCACTTTCAACCTTGCAAAACTAGAGCTACCTCTAACAAACTCCACATTTTCCCTCCGGGAAGCCTTTAAGAAATCGCCCTGCCTACATCTAATTGGCATTAACGATGGCAGGGCGATTTCGCTCCCCATCCTTTTTGTTCTTCAATGAATTAGAACGACGGGGTTCCACCCCGTACCCCACCACCGGTCCGAGACCGGTGGAATTCACGCTTTAAATAATCCCTTATGGCCACAACAGGCTGTGCCATAGATTTATCAAAACGCAACATCTTGTGTGAGAAAACCATTTATTAAACAAAGCGTGAATAGCGGATTTGCGGGGATAATCAATCTCCGACACAACACACGGTCTTTTTTCGGCAAATACTGAAACGCCCGCGACGCGATTTGAACGCGCGACCCCTTCCTCACTCCAGGAATCTTCATCGCCTTGCGGCTCAGGTCACCTCTAGGAGGGAAGTGCTCTGTCCAAGCTGAGCTACGCGAGCTTGCTGAAATAAATCTCAAAGAAACCTTTAAACATCGAATTCCGCCGTATTAATACGGCGGATGAAACAACGGGAATTCGATGTGCAAACCCACCGCTTGAAAGCGGTGGGTTTTTAAAGAGCTACACGAATGTAGTGAGTTTCATTTATTTTCTGTATTTCATATTTGAAGGTAAAGTTTTTAAAGAGCTACACGAATGTAGTGAGGCTTCCCTTGACCAATGCCTTCATTAGTTCCTTGCCCGTGTCGCTTGTTTTTGAAACCCGGACGCTTCCTCCTTTCCCTATGGTCGCCGAGAACAGATACTCGCCGTCAACGTGAAAATTCGCTACATGGCCCTGAAGCCGCTCGTTAAAGTTAAAGAGTATGTATCCGCCCGATTCATCGTAGACAAACTTGGCTTCCTTGCCCATAGTGGCGACTCTTGGAGAAACGTCTATCCTCAAGCCAAGTTTTTCTTCAAGTTCCTTGATGTTGCGGCCTTCTTTGCCGATTATTCTTGCCATCACATCGTTCTCTACGTATGCCGTTATGCTGTTGTCAGAAAGGAATTCGACTTCTGCGTTCCTGTCGTATTTGCGCAATTCTGCAAGAATTTGTTTCTTAGCCAATTCTTGCACTGCAGAAGTTGCCTCTTCCTTGACAGGTATTATGACGTTCTCTTCACCGTAACTGTATATTTCATATTCAAGGGCATTGCTTTCAAAGTCGCGTACTTCCACTATCGGCCTTGCCAAATCGGCTTCCGTCATGCCGGTAGGCGTCCTGACTATGAGTGAGAGGGTATATATCTTGCCTACCTTGCCGTCCTTGATATACACGACCGTATCTACGATATGCGGTATCATGCCCATTTCAACTCTGCCAATGAAACGCTGAACCGAGCTTACCGGATCTGTTGCATGCACAACGCCTATCATGCCTATGCCTGCAAGGCGCATGTCCGAAAAAACATGGAAGTCGTTGGTCTTGCGGACTTCATCAAAGATTACATAATCCGGACGAACAAGCAGAAGCATGTCTGCCGTATTCTCAAAGCTTCCTTTCAATTTTGTGTACTGCGTTATTTCCGGTCTCACCTGAAGATCACGCGGCGATTCCATGGTCTTTACTATCTTGCCTTTGCTTTCGTAGAACTCCGCCAATGACGCGGCGAAAGTGCTTTTTCCCGATCCTGGGGGGCCGGAGAGCAGTATACCTTCGGCTTTGCCTTCGAGACGCTTCTTCAGTTTCTCAGAAAGCTTGTAATCGTCAAGCGTAAGCTTCGCTGTTGGCCTTACAACCGAGATTTCTATGCCGTCAGAATACGGCGGCCTTGCTATTGCAATACGCATATTGCCCATCTGAACTACGCTGGCTGTATGACCGTCCACTTCAAGGAACGAATCCTCCTCGTACCGGCATGCATCCATGACCTCTTTTATTATAGATTCCATTTGCTCTTCTGTAAGAAGATCGTCTGATATTTTCACAAGCTTCATTTCGCCAGGTCTTCCCCGCTTGGCCATAGGCGCGCATTTTTCCTTGAGATGCAAGCTCATTGTATCGTCTGTGAGCATCTTTGCAAGAACCGTCTCCTTTTTCTGGTAAGGCTCAAAGAATACCGAAACTACACCTTCGGCTTCAGCGACCAGATGCTGGACACGATCAGAAGTGTAAAGAACCGCTTTTTCCTGTTTGGCGACGTCAACTATGAGTCCGTCTATCCTGCCGTACTTGGCAAGCTGGATTTCTTCCATTGTCTGGCGTCTGCCTGTTCTTATGACAGTAAGCTTCTTTTCTTCCTCAAGGGCGCGGATTTCCTTCAGTTCCCTCAGACCCTTGAAGCCGATCTCGCGGCCGCGGGATGCCTGGGAGCGGAGCTCCTCTACAACGAATTCTGGAATTATAATCTCTATCCCTTTCAATTCGCCTTTCTTCACCAGATCCGACAGTATGCCGGATATTATCACGCTGGTATCGGGTACAATCTTCTGTACGTTCTGCGCGCTGTGCGCATTCTTTTCTTTCATTTATTTCACCTATTCTATGCTTTTGTTTTATATTCTAACTCTATGTTTTATTTTGTGTTCTAACCTAACCGGCTTTCGCCGGCAGAAGTAAGAGCCTATGACTGATTACTATCGAAATTCTTATAAAGCTTATTGAATACCGGGCTTTGCACCTAAACTATAGACCTGCTTTGTATCGTATCCTTAGCTTCTCTACACAATAACGAGGGTCCTTCTTGACATTATGTAGCTTTCTTTGATCTTACTAACCTTATCAACCATCTTCATCGTCGCCCTCGAAGCTTAGTACCCTGTCTAGGAATTGTGATAACTGTTTTACTTTGCTGCCAGTGAAAAGAACTCCAAGTTCAAGATTTGAGCCCAAAGAAGTTCCAGTTATATTGGCGCTGCCTATGTAAGCCAACTTATCATCTGCAATTATGCACTTTGCATGAAGAAAATATCCCAACCCTCCAAACTCTTTCAACTCTAAATTATCTCCAATTCTGCTTTTTATTGCTCCTATTAAGGCGTCAGGTTCCTTCCCTTTTCTACAAATTAATCTTATTTTTACGCCATTTTTAGCAGCACCATCTATGTAGGGTAATAATTTATCAAGACCCTTTTTATCAAAATAAGGGTTGATAAGTACGAGACTTCTTTTTGCTGATAAAATTAGTCTGCATAATCTAGGATATAATTGTTCAACCTTATATTTTTCTTCGATCTTTCCGGGTGGGTAACTAGCAATAAGCACGAAATCATCAGCTATTAGATCTTCAAAAATATTTGAAATTTTTTGCTTGTTAGAAAGTCCATCCTTTAGGATTTTGAATTTATAGTCCTTTATGTCTCTGGAAACTTTTATAGATTTTATTATCTGTTCATTCAACATTGCATAAAGATGAAGCTCATTCACATCACACAATTTTTCCAGTGTTCGCAGTATATCCCTTCCAGAAACTTCGCCCTTTTTATCAAGAACTTTTAGAGCATTAACTATCACATCTATCCTTGATTGCTTCATCATAAAACACCCCTATCTATTTGATTTATGGCATCTTTCCAAAAAGCTGATAAGTTACCATTGAAAGCTTTTCCAATTAGGTAGTGCCTTGATAAGTCTTGATTGAAATTACTACAAGAAATCTCATTTAAGTATAAGCAGCTATGACATGAACCAATGTCGTGATAGCAGACAGGGTCATAAACACATTTACCTATGTCTTTTATTGTAACATCGACCCATGGATATAATCGATTACGGAATAAGTCATGCAATGCACCAATACGAAAGTCTCCGCTCTCTCTCGAAAAAATAAGTATTGCAGGTATGTTGGGGAATATGATTTCGCCAATAGAGTCTAGACCTATTCCAGCCTGTTCAGGGATTTTTTTGATCAATGCATGAGAAATACTGTGTATTAAATGAAATACTTCTCTTGTAACGCCAGCTTCTTTAGTTCCTGAGAAGGTTGATATTTTTGAACTGTCGATATTATTGAGGAACCACAACTTCTCCTCTTCATCACTCATGTTTTTAGTTTCTACGATGCCATTATTATTAAGCCACTTCAGTATTTTCGTTCTGTCAAGTTCTAATACAAGTCCCTCGGTTGTTGTATTAGTAAGATAAATAGGAATGCGCTTGTTATCGAATCTGTCAAAAGGAAATGCACGTAGTATTGTCTCTTTTGTATTGAAGCTACCTCTTACGTAACCATATGCAACATTTTGAATTGGTATGTCTTCAACATATGTAATTTTTTTAACGCCTATTAAATCCATGCGTTTTTTAAACTGTATGAATTTGCTTTTGTCTTGCAATGCTGAATCTATTGCTTCATCTAAATTTTCTCTTCCACGAGATTCTATAGTTGTAAGGTACTCATAAACTCTGTCGTAAATATTTGCAACGTCCAAACCGCGGATAAATTCTTTGTCTTGGTCCAACACAGCTTTTATTCTGCTGCCTATATTTCCTGAAGACTGAGAAAACTTTACAATTTCTTTTTTCTTATCATCAGGTAAATTATTTTTATCAACTCCAAGCTTAGCCAGTAGCTTTTCTATATCATTACTTCCCATTTCCCTGGTATATCTTACCTCTCTTACTATTTTGTCAAATGTCATGTCAGAAAATTCATTCAAATGATCTAAGTATTTCGATATAATTGCGATCATCAATATTTCTTTTTCTCTTTGTTCAAAATCAAGATAATCTCGAATATTAACAAGGGTAATTATTTGAGGCAAATAAGTTATCTTAGCTCTTACTGGTGTTGCGACACTTATTCTTTTTCCGTTCATAAAGTGCCATATTTGGCCAAGGTCCTCATCGGTGTCCATATCAATCCAATGAAGCCCTGCTTGGCTTTTACCGATCTTCTCTAGCTTTATGTTCTTTTTTCTAGCATCTTGTGTTGGATGTAATCTGTCCACATCTCCATGGGTGTCGATAAAAATTAGGTCAATTTGTACAAGTTGTTCAGATTTGTTCCAGCTAGCCAAAAATCTATCAAGATCATCTAAATTATAGAAAAAATAAACCTTTTTCGTAGTTTGCGATTTGAAAACCAGTGGAAATATTTCAGACTCGACTAATATCGGCTCGCCAAATCTAAATTGACTTACGTCGGGCTTTTTTGGGAATCTATCGTCCACGGCCATGTATTTTTCCGTCATAAGCGAATAAATCTTGTCTAGTATACGTTTGTTGGATTTTGATTCTATTTTATCTGATTGCCACGCAGCAACTTTTGCAACAATATTAGTCGTTGGGAAGTCAATCAAAGCCCCTGGCAGAAAATTAAAAAGCACTTGGCTTTTACCGCGTGGTACTCGATCCTCGAATTTCATTTAGTCTTCCTCCGTAAAGTCAGTTTCCTTTATTATGCCTTTTCTAAGAATACTGATAGACTTTTCTGTAAGTGCTACAAAAACACCTTCTTCAACGTCTCTCAAATTTTGCAGAGGCTGAGGAGAAAGGAATGTTCCAATAATATGGTGTGGTGGTATTGTGCTAATGTCAAGTCTTATTATAGAATTTACACATTCGGATGCTGTACTTTTAACTTTTTCTATAAAATCAGGTGGTGAATTCACCGTCCCATCAGTATAGCATTTCTTGATAAATTCTATTATCTCTTCATCTTTTATTACTCCAGATCTTAAAACTTCTTTAAAGTTTCTTGGAAAATTAAGCTTATTTGGCTTAATTAATTTTTGTGCACTATTAACAATAAAATCAAAGTAACTGTATATCGCCCCACAAAAAATTCCAGGGCAGGTTTTCTCAACTACTTTCTTTGACCATCGCTGTATAGGTGTTGGTTCTATAAGTAAATCTGACAGTTGATGGAACTTTTCGAAGTGTTTAAAATAGCTTCTATCTTTTTCTCGTGTTGGATTAAAAACAGCGAAGACCAAACCTGTGCGCTGTCTGCCAACTCTGCTTAAAGCTTGAATATATTCTGCATTGTTTCCTGGCATGCCCATAAAAGTCATTAGATTAAGTGCGTCTATATCCACGCCGTGGGATATTATGCTAGTTGCAATTATCAAATCCAAGGCGTTCTCATAGTTTTTTTCTTCTTTGACTTTATTCATTACTTGTTTTATTTCTTTAAAATTCACGTCGCCAGTTAGTGTCTTGCGTCGAAGGGTCTTTAATTGCAGTTCATTCTGGAGAGTTTCGTTTATTCTTGTTGACACAGACCTAGAAAGTTGGTAAGCATCGTTTTTCTTAATATGATAAGTAAGTATAGTCCAAAAATCTCTCAGCTCTTTTTGAATGGTTTCATCTGGATAATCTTCGCTTAAAAGTGATTTTAATGTAGACGTGTCATTTACCCAAGTCTGGACTGTGTTTGACATACTAATTATGATTTCTTCCATGCTATTGATCAGAGTTTTTGAATGAGGCATCAACCCAACTATCATTCTTGCCGTGTCATTGCTTTCATCCGTAAAAATTTCTAGTGCAGCAGGAAATTTTATGGCATCTCGAAGATACAAGTGATTTACATGGTCATTATAAGTTTTGTCAGACAATGTAGCAGTTGCACATACAATTTTAATTCTTTTGTTTTTGTCCGAAAACACACTTATTAGGTGTGCTATTGCAGTCTCATAATGAGAGTCAAATGACCCTAATGTTTCTCTAACAAGATGCATTTCATCTTGAATTAGTAATGAGGGTGAGTAGTCGTATTTAGGAACCGGTTTTAGTTCAGATTTGCATCCCGATTTATCTTCAGTACAAACAATTGAGCTACTGAAGCCATGTAACTCACACTCATGGCTTATTGCACCAAGTATATTTCTAAAGTTTATTTGTTGGCCAATCGACGCCATTTTGTCAAGTGTACCAACAATAAACGTAGGTACATATCTGAATATCTCAGTATCGGTTATGTAAATTGGAAGCTCTCCAACGCAATTTTTATTTATGCATACATGAGCAAGTCTAATTCTCGCTTTATCGGCTACCATGTCTACGTTGCTTTCGCAAAAGGGGCATTTAGAAATCAATTGAAATTTTGAGAGTTTTTCCTTATCGGATTCCAAATCTTCAAGTATATTTTTGTAGCCGCCGCGAGGACCTTGTGTATAATCCCATTCGATAAGTTTGTTAGGAGTAACTTTTGCACCTACGAAATACCCAACACTGAATGGATGATATTCTTCTTTGCCTATGTCCGGCTCGGATTTTCTTATGGTTTCAGCCTTGGCAAAAATTTCTGCTATCCTGCGCATTTGGTCTAGTGAAAGCATTCTGAGAGGAAATTTTGTAATCACTGAGACTCCAAACTTCTTTCCAGATATCCTATCATAAAAGGCCTGAAATATGGCTAACCCTAAAAATGCTTCTGTCTTACCGCCACCAGTTGGAAAATATAAAAGATCAGCATGATTTCTGAAATTTTTAGCTTCAGGGTGCCGTTCTGCTATGACATCTGGCACAAGCGACGTTATGAAAACTATTTGGAACGGGTACCATGAGTCATACTTTTCTTTTACCGACATTTCAAAAGTTTGATTCATTAGTTGAAATGCACGAAAAGAATCTTTGTATTTGTTAATATGTTCTATGCCATTTTCAAATCTTTCAATTTCATTTTTTATTAGATTCATGTCTTTTTCGAACTCTTCTTTTTCTTCATGCGTTTTCGCTCTCATCGCAAATTTTTGACTAAATATGTTGTAGCTTGATTTCATAGAAGCTTTCAGAGAATTCAAGACTTGAATAGGTCTTTCATTTAAATCTTTAAACTTAATTCCACCCATATTTCGGGCTACTCGCCTTGGTTGTCTAAAAATTGGGACGTGGTTTGTCTCTATTTCATGCGTCGACAGTTTTGTAAAGCTACAATTTATACCGGCTGCTTCGACAGTCCTATCATGTTTATAGTTCTTTTCTAACTGGTCCAAAATGAATGCCTTTAGCGGCACAACAGATTTTATATTTATTTTTGATTCAAAAATGTAATTTTCAATGCTTTTTTTGATCTTTTGGTCTTCTATATAATCCTTATTATTTACAAACAGAATTACCATTCTATAGCCGGATACAGTTTTGAAACACTTTATATTAATTTCAAACCCCCAGTTACAATCCAATTCTTGTTTTCTTCCGTTGATAAAACTTTCGAAATCAGCTTCAGTTTTCATAACATCAATTGGAATATTGATGGATGGTGGTTTGTTACCAATTGATATTGGTGAAAATAAGTCCTTTTCTTGTTTTATTTCATTCCAAATGTCACTACAAAAATCATTAAATGGAAAGTTAACTTCTGTATCAGTTTCGCATTTTCTTATTGTATCTTGAACGTCTATAGAGAAACTTTTGCTGAAGGTCCTTTTCTTGAATCTTTCAATGAAGTCCACAGATTTTCTCTTTTTAGATGAAAGTCTGTCAGAATATGATTTTTGAGATTTGTAGTCAGGAAAAACTCTATAATAAAATGCTCCGCTTGGAGAGATTGTCAATGTAGAGCCTTCTGGCACATCAAGAGGGAGTAATATTTCAATTCCAATGGAGTTTGGAGAAAGTTTTGTCGCAACTTTTTGTAATTCTCCTAGCCTTGGTTTGGTACTAAGATTCCCTACAAAAAATATTTGTGAGGGTCTTATATCGACAACGTGCTTGCCTTCTCCAGATGCATCTGATATGACTGACTGCATTATCAGATCTATCATCTTTTCTCTAAGTTTTTGCCTGTTATAATTCATAAGTACCATCAACTGTATCTAGTCTAGCAACTGAAATGTTATTGCGTTTTTCTATAGATGCAACTTCAAACATTTCCACGTACTGTTCAAAGTCATCAATATTAACTCCAAGTTTTTCAATTTCATCTATTTCCCCTTCGACAAGGGCATTTTTCAATCTTCTTACTATACTTCGTCTAAGACCTCTAAGATTTTTAATTGATGTGTTTATTCCTTTATAGTTGGCTCTTATTGAAGCACTGCTGTACGCATCTGCAATCCTAATAACATCATCACGATCTCTGGGACCAATTACATAACCTTCACACCAGAGCTTTATCGTCCCGTCATGCTTTATTCTGGACCCAGACTCTTGGAGTTTTCTAAGAAGGCTTAAATCGCTGTCATTATTGGTCCTCATACCTTTTCTTAATTCCGACACCCAAATGTCGACAAGCATCTTAATAATCTGAAGTTTTGGATATTCGTTAGCCTTTTCAAGTATTAATTCATTAAGCGTCTTTTTTGTCTGTCTGTTAATGAGTAAAAGTTGATCACCGATCTTCAATTCAGCAGCTTTTTTGTATCTTACTTCATCAGATTCTGTTACAACCTGTACAGTTCTTTCAGATTTTGTTAAGAGTGTACCAGCTTCATATAATCCAATAGCCATACCGTCTATGAATAATTTTTTCCCACTTTCTTCGCCCTCTAAATGTACTTTGTCATAAAAAACAGGTTCAGGTTCAACTAAATCTTCCGTATCAGTAAATAATGAAATTATACTTGTTGGTTTCTCCTCACTAACATGTTTCAACTCATCAACATCCTTTTCAAGTTCACCTATAAATTTTATTGATTTTTGTTTGTATGATTCATCGGGCGACATCAAGAATTGTCTTAAATCCTCTCTTGCTGCTGCGGTGAAAAAAACCTGTTCAAATTTTGTACGTAATTTATTGAAAAAATTAAAGGTCCTTTTTTCTATTGTATAGAGAATCATCTTTTTTTCTTTGGCCTGGATTTTATCAATCAGTCTATTTCTTGATAGCGGTAAGTAAGTGCAAAATATTGCCCTATCAAAATCTTTGCCAACATATTTTTTATAGTTACAATACAACGTCTCAAAAACAATATTGCTATTTGGAATTTGCTGTGCTATATGTCTATTTCTCTTCTCCAAAACTTTCAGAAAAGCAAACTTATCTTGATCAGATCCAAGGAATAATATGGCTTTCTCGTTTCTGTTAATACATTCTCCGATTTCGTTGAGTAGACAACTGAATTTAGGATTTCGGCTCGTAAGGTGCGATCTTGCTTCAGACAAATATACCTTAATTTCATTAATTTCAGCAGGAGCCTTCGTACCAATGTTATCACAAAGCTCTATGATTGAGTTTATTCTCTCAATTAGCCCTAGTCTAAATGTTTGAATATCAGACTGATCGTAGTCATACAACGGTACGGTTAAGGATTCTAATCTTCGAAGTATGTATGAAGCCTCCCGGAAAATTATATATTCGGTGGGGTTATTATCAGCGTCATCTGAGAATTTTCTTAGTTTTTCAATTGCTTGTGAAAGCCCCTCAAGTTGCTTATCTGTTTCATGGTCAATAGCATCTATTACAGTTATTTGAGAAGAATGTCCAAATGTGCTCAATGACTTAGAATTAGAAACAGGTGTGGTGTTGCTGTTTTCGTCAGTTCGCGATTCTATGTCACATGTTTCCCAGCCGTAAATTGCAAAACCAAGACTTGTGTAAAGCTTTAGTTTTCTATAGGTAGGGAAATTATCAAACAGAACTATGTTTCCAATGCCATTTTCGTCACACCATTTTATATCCTTTAGGATCCTGAAAGTCATTCCATGAGACGGTGAAATTATTATTGCGCTATTCAAGTCTTTTGCAAGACTTTGTTGTGGCAATACTGAATAGTTGTTTGAAATTATGAATCTATCAGGAACTAATTTTTTCAGACCTACAGGCTTTATACTGCTGATGCCATGTCTTGTTAAGTAAGACATTCCGAATAAAGAAGATGCGATACTTTCTGGTCCATAGTTCAGGTACAGGTACAAATCTCTTAGTTTCGGAGCGAGTCGCCCAGCAAAAAGGATGACGGATCTCTTTTCTTTACGCATAAATCTGCCTTGGTAAAGTAATTCTAGACAAAAAGGCAACAAGCAATCATATGTCTCACTAGGGTAAAAAATAGCGATTTTAGATCCTTTATTGGCAGTTAGTGTTGCCAATTCTAACGCATCTTTTTCAATACTATGAAACTCTATTTTGCGACCATCGAAACGAAAATCTACTTGAGTCAGTTTTGGTGCCACTAGCATGTTCAATATAGTAAAACTTACCTTTATAATTCTTTAATGGCGCTAACAATCATTTCAGAAATCTTGGGTGGTACTGCATTTCCTATTTGCATGTATTTTGCTTCTAAATGCCCATAAAACTTGAACCTTCTAGGAAAGCTTTGAATCACAGCACACTCTTTATATGAAAGTCTTCTATGCTTCTCTTCCGGAGATGGAAGAATGAATTTGTCTTTTCCGACATGCACAGGCTGGGGTCCACTTGGATGAAGTGGTGCATGCCTACCGCTAGCTTGTATCGTAAAACTCACATCATCCCATTTTCTTTTCCTATTTCTTGAAAGATAATGCCATGAGAAGCCTTTATTGTAAATTTCGTCTTCTTTTGGTTTTGGCATGTTACCTATAGATTTTCTGAGGTTAACGTATTTCTTTTTTCCTGGACCATGTGTTGGTTCTGGGAAGACAAATTTTTCCTTCAAAGATTTTTTTACACCTACAATGAAAACCCTTTCCCTATCCTGAGGAACTCCATAATCCTTTGCGTTAATAACTTTCCATGAAACGTCATATCTTCTGCCAAATTTCAGCAGCATGTCCTGAAATGTCGCTATACCATTCTGACTAATCAGTCCTTTCACATTCTCAGTTACAAAGAAATCTGGCTTGACTTGAGAAAGCGCGCGTTCGAATTCCAAATACAAAAGATTTCTAGGATCAGGTCCAGTTTTTCTTCGTGCTAAACTGAAGCCTTGACACGGGAAACACCCAACTAACAAGTCAGCTCTTGGGAAAGATTCTATTTTTTTAATGTCTGAATGAACTATTGCTCCCAGATTTTCTTCATAAGTTTTACATGCCCAACTACTAATATCATTTGCAAATATGACATCTATCCCAGCATTTTTCAAACCAAGATCCGTACCACCGCAACCAGAAAATAATGATACTGCTTTCATTATAGCACCTGTTTTTTCCCGCGCTTTGGCTTATCCCAATAAGGAGAATGACACTTAGGACAAACGCGCGGGGATTCTTTTATCCTTGAGATCCATTTATGACCGCAGCGTTCACATTCAAAACCATCTACGCTAATTTTTATTTTCCCCACATCGTCACCTTTAACTTATTGATTATCCAGGTATTTATTTGTAAATCATTATTTCAAAATAACATATCAACTAATAAGCTTGAATACTTTACTAACTAATATATTATTAACTAATAACATACTAGGTGATGATATGCGGGCACAAAACGAGGCAAACGAAATCCGTCAGAAGAAAGGAATGCAGATAGGACTGACATGCCGAATAATGAAAAGAGAGAAAGGCGGTTATGTTGTGCCTTCGCAGACATGTACAGGTGCTTACCTTGTTACATATCAAAACTACAAAGCGATTTGTGAATGCCCAGACTTTGAAACAAAGGGCTACTCGGAATAAAATGCAAGCATATATGGGCTGTTGAATTTACGATAAACAAGAAAATTCATCAGATGGCGCTGTGGAATATATCGTAAAGAAGACCTATCCACAGAACTGGACAGCCTACAACAAAGCACCGACCAAGGAAACAGAACTTTTCATGAAGCTTCTTTACAATCTCACAGACGACATTTACAAGCCTTATGAATTCGGCAGACCGTCACTGCCTCTATGTGATGTTATATTCTGCTCGGCTCTGAAAGTCTATTCTACTCTGTCAAGCAGAAGAACAGCAATGAACTATCAAATAGCAAAGGAGAGAGACCACATCGCACATAAGCCTCATTTCAATGCCGTATCAAAATACTTAACAAAGAAGAGACAACATCCGTTCTTCTTGAACTGATAGAAGTTTCCGCTTTGCCTTTGAAATCTATAGAGACAGATTTCGCCGTAGACAGTTCTGGATTCGGAACGTCACGTTTTGACAGATGGTTTTCATTCAAGTATGGCAAAGAAGTTGACAGCAGAGTATGGGTGAAGTGCCATCTAATGAACGGCGTTAAAACTCATATCGTCACAGGCGTTAAGATAACACAAGCATACTCTCATGACAGTAAAGAATTCGGTGAGCTTGTTGAGAAGACTGCACAGAACTTCACAATAAATGAAGTCTCTGCCGACAAAGCTTATTCGTCAAGAGAAAATATAGAAGCTGTAGCCAACTGTGGCGGCACGGCATTCATACCTTTCAAGAGCAATGCCACAGGAAAACAAAGAGGCTCGAATCTTTGGGGCAAAATGTATCACTACTTCATGTTCAACCGTGAAGAATTCCTACAGCAATACCATAAGCGTTCAAACGTGGAAACTGTATTCCACATGATTAAGTCTAAATTCGGAGACTCGGTGAGAAGCAAGAACCATACGGCACAGGTTAACGAAGTTCTGTTAAAAGTCCTTTGCCATAACATCTGTGTCGTTATTCAGGAAATGCATGAACTCGGAATCAAGCCTGATTTCTGCACCGAAAGTAAAGAAACTGAACCTAAAGTTGGGTGAATATTCACTTTAAGTGCAAAGCTTGAATGCCGGCATAGGCCATACTCATGAGAAACCCATGGCAATTGAGATAACCTATCATATTTATTGAAATCTATTGGTCAGAGCACGGAAAAATGTTTATTGCATAAAAACGATAATTAAATTATGAAGTGTTCCAACTGCAAGTCCGGAAAAGTGATTTACAGCAGTTTTGAAGCATACTGCATGAAATGTGGTATCGTCCTTGAGGAAGGAAAGCCCATACCAGCATATTGATGCTTTACTGCGCCACAGAAAAATGATGCCTATAGACGGTAGAGTGCACATTCATTCCATAGAACTTTTGATTACTTCGGAAACTAAAAGTATATTTTTCTCCTTTCCATTCTTCATGTCACGAAGCATGGCCCTGCCGGAAGAAAGCTCTTTGTCGCCTATGACAAGGCTGTATTTTACGCCTTTTTTGCCGGCATAATCAAGTTGTTTGGAAAGCGCCCTTCCCATAAGATCTGTTTCAACACTGATGCCTAATGCACGAAGCTGCTGCGCTAATTCGCGAGCCTTTTCTTTAGCAGGTTCGCTTAGAGAAATTATGAAAAGTCCTTTCGGCTCACTGAGTGCAGTATTACTCATTCCTGCTATCACGCGGTCGATGCCAAGTCCAAAACCTGTCGCAGGCGTAGGCTCGCCTCCGTATTTTTCTATGAGACGATCATACCGGCCGCCTCCAAGCACAGAGCCAAGAGACTCCGCGCCCTTTATGCGTATTTCGAATATGAAGCCCGTATAATAATCAAGACCACGTGCTATTGAAAAATCCTGTTTCACGAATTTGCGGTATGCCTGCGGCAACAATGCTATTATGCCATCTAATTCAGGCTCTCCTGAAGAAGAGCGCACGGCCTTCATGACGATATCGATCTGCTTTGCATTGGCAAAAGAAGAAAGCTCTTTTCTTACCTCAGATTCGCCTTTCTTTTCAAGCTTGTCTATTGCCCTGAATAAGGCGTCCTTCTCTTTGATGCCGGCTTTCTCAGCCATAGAATCCATGATTTTGCGGCTGTTTATCCGGACATCTATATCCTTTACCCCCAGCGAAAGCAGGCAATCTATCGCAACGCCAAGGATTTCAGAATCTGCTTCAGCCGAAGGCGAGCCTATAATCTCGGCATCGCATTGAGAGAATTCACGCCATCTCCCTTTGGAAATATCCTCGTAACGCCAGACTTTATTAATATAGTACCATTTGACGGGCTTTGAGAATTTCTGAGAAAGGAAAAGCCGAACTATAGGAACAGTAAGATCATAACGAAGCCCAAGCTTGCGCTTCGATTTGTCTTCAAAGCGGTATATGTCCTTGACGGCCTCTTCGCCTAACGAGCCTTTGGCCGTAAGCATTTCCAGACTTTCAAAAACAGGGGTATCCACTTCCCCAAATCCGTATTTTTCAAAGACAGCGCGGCACGTATCAAAAGCTTTCCTTCTCTTTGCCATCTCATCCGGCAGGAAATCCCTCGTGCCTTTCGGCGGCTGGAATGTCATGATGTATCACTTCTTTTTAGCTAACTCTATCAGATTATAAATTCTTTCTGCCGGGCGGCGGGAATACCCATCATTCCCGAATAATTTCTCATATGCATCCGACAGCTTAAAGGCATAACCGAAAGACGGATTGCCATCAAATGCCTTTCTTTGCAATGACGACATATCATCTGAAAATAGTATCCTTCCTGTTTGCGCGGCTTTGCCTATGTAAGGCATTGCTATTTTCACTTCCCCGTCTTCAGTTGCGCTTGGCTGCGGCGTGCGGATTATGCCAATGCCGGATTCTTCTATGAATCTGTCGTACAATTCTTCGGAAGGCGGACCGATTTTCCAGTCTACGCCATATCTTTTCCTCAACCACAACGCTTCCGCCACCTCTACGGGCACGTATAGGCTTCCAGTATACAGGTTATCAAAACTACGACCCAACGATTTTCCCATATTGCCGGCAATTTCTCGCGGAAAATCCCCTAATCTAATGCCTCTTTCGCGAAGATCCTCAGGCAGGCGACCCACAATTCCATCCTCCAGAAGGCATCTTACAATCTCCCAATATCTTGTCTCGTTCCAAAAATCATAGGTTGTCAGCACAGTACCGGATATCGCAAGATTTATCATCACACTGGAAAGAAGTGCCTGTTTGCCAGCGTCAAGGACCGCCCTCCGTTCGGCTTGCTTTGCCGCTTCCTTT
>Ga0209541_10005566_pt1 | contig 21935 bp, 28 predicted proteins | sample RifCSPlowO2_01_FD_184027 | JGI IMG/M metagenome (GOLD analysis project Ga0209541, IMG submission 184027) | Groundwater microbial communities from Rifle, Colorado - Rifle CSP2_plank lowO2_0.1 (SPAdes) (version 2) | ecosystem: Environmental > Aquatic > Deep subsurface > Groundwater | place...
TTAGTATCTAAAAACACATGCGTGTACACATCATATGCATGAGCTTTGGCTGGAGTTACTAAAAAACCTAAAAACAAGAAAAATAATAGAAAAAGGGGGAGGATGAGCTTTTTGAATAAATTCATTAAATAACTAGCAGGTTTAACTGCTAAGGTTAGGATAATAAAACGAGAAGCACTTGTCAACCTTACGGATTTGATGGTTGAAAAGGATTGTAACAAACTGCTAAACTCTCAGACGATGGTCCTATCAGATAGAAGCATTAAAGAAGCAGTTAAGAAAGGTAAAATAATCATCACCCCTTCTCCTGATTTTAAGACCCAACTAGGTTCATGTTCAATCGACCTTCGGCTCGGAAACGTTTTTAAAGTTTTCGAATACTCCAAGCAGTCATTAATTGACCCTTTGGATAAACGAATATCGTCTGCGATTACGCGGGAAATTAAAATAAAAAAGGGCGAAAAATTTATAATTCATCCTGGAGACTTTGTTCTGGCTATAACGCAGGAGAATGTAAAAATAGCCTCGGATCTCATGGGGCGCTTAGAAGGTAAATCATCCTTAGGACGTTTAGGAATTGTTGTGCATTCAACGGCATCTGTTTTTGATCCGGGATGGGACGGAAAGCCGGTTTTGGAACTAGGCAACTTGGGCCGAATGGCAGTTGCGCTTACGCCTGGAATGAGAATTTGCGCTATGACGTTTGAAGAGCTTAGTTCCAGAGCGGACACGCCATACACAAAAAAGAAGACGGCGAAATATAAATTTCAAAAAACACCATGATACTTGGGCCTAAAAAATTATTAGAATTAGTTAAAAAGAAAAAGTTGGTCGAGAATTTGGCCCACCGGGAATTGACAAACCCCGAAGGAGCCGGATTTGACCTTCGGCTTGGTGAAGTTTTTAAAATTTCAGGAAAAGCCTTTTTAGGGGAGACACACAGACAGACCCCGGATGTAAAATCAGTTAAAGTTTATAATCCAAAAAAAAGAGATAGCATAAAAATAAAACCGGGAGATTTTTATTTGGTTAAAACAATTGAGAAAGTAAACCTTCCTGTTAATTTATCAGCCCAAATTTTACCTAGAACTACTACTTTTCGTTCAGGAATTTTTTTAAGAACTGGACCGGTTCAGCCGGGATATCAAGGCGAATTTACGTTTGGTCTTAAAAATGAAGGACCTGTTACAGTCGAAATAGAAATGGGAGCAAGATTTGCGCATATTCTTTTTCATGAAGTAAAAGGTGGTGGAAGTAAGTATCGCGGACAGTGGCAGGGAGGACGGGTCTCAGCCACAAAAAAAGAAAAACAGGTTTAATATGGCAAATCTTGTATCTTCAGATTCAGAAGCACAGGCGTCTCGTTTAATCGCGCAAGCAAGTTTCGAAGACTGTTTTAAAAGTCATACGCGTAGCGCTCTAAATTATATATCTAAAGAGGTAGAAACATATTTAACAGATTATTTCCTTCTCTTAAGTGATTTAAAAACTGTAATTAAAGAAGAAAGCAGAAGAGGTTTTTCCGATTACAGTTTTATAGTTTTTCCTGTTCATAAAGCTTTTGAATCTTATCTTTCTGGCTCCTTATTTTTATTTTTCAGAATTAAAGTTTCATCTAACTCTAACGAGTCTATAGGGCATTATCTTTCAATTAGTGACTCTCAAAAAATAAAGTTTATCAATGAGGCACAAAAAAGATACCCACATTTTTTATCTAAGCTTTCGAACCAAAAATGGGTAGATGCGTGGAATGCGTTAAAGCGTCAGTGGTCAGCAAATAGAAATTTATTGACACATGTTGATGGAGAAAAAATTACGAACTTAAGGCAGGCTGAGCAAGTGGCAAATTCAATTATTCGGGAGATTGATCTATCCGTACAATTATTCACCAAAGAATTTTTCGAACCCTTGATGGAATATGCAAAAGCAAAGAAAGAGCAAGAAGAGAAAGAAAAACAGGTGTGATAAAATTTAGCAAAATGAAAAACGGACATCTCAAAGACACTGAGCGAGGTCGAAGTGCCGAATATCAATATTTAGAGTTGGGAAAAGAAATTCTTGAAAACGGGATTGATCAAAAAGACAGAGGAACAGGAGTCGTAACAAGAAGCATGTTTGGAGTGCGTCACGAATACGATTTGTCGAAAAATTTCCCTCTTCTTACCTCAAAAAGAGTTTATTGGAACGGAGTAATTGCGGAACTTTATTGGTTTTTATCGGGACAAACAAACATTAAGTATTTAGTCGATCGGAATGTTCATATTTGGGACGATTATCCATACAAAATCTATCGCGAAAAAAATCCCAAGACAAAAATAAATAAAGATGAATTTATTCAAAAAATAAAAGAAAATTCTAAATTCGCCAAGAAATGGGGAGAATTGCCTAGAATTTATGGCGAGATGTGGAGAAAATGGCCGACCAGAAAAAAAGGAAAGACGATTGATCAGGTGCAGTGGGTAATTGATGAAGTACGCGCAGACCCAAACGCACATAATTTAATCGTTAATTCTTGGAATCCTGAATATTTATATGGCATGGCTGAGAGAAAAGACGCTTCCCGTTTCCCGATTTGCCACAACATGTATCAAATTTCTAACAGACATGGCAAACTTGACCTAATTTTATATCAAAGAAGCTGTGATTATTTCTTAGGAGTACCATTTAATATCGCAAGCTATGCACTTTTATGTGTGATTCTTGCAAAAATTTTAAAACTTAAACCCGGAAGATTTATACATGTTTATGGCGATATACATATTTATGAAAATCACTTTGATCAGGTTCGGGAACAATTAAAAAGAAAACCCAACCCATTTCCAAAAGTTAGTATTAAGGGTAAAGTTAGTAGTTTGAAAGATTTTAGGCCTGAAATGGTTGTTTTGGAAGACTACAATCCTCATCCACCGATTAAAGCCGAACTTACCGTCGCTGGCGGATACTACGACGGAAAGAAAAAAAATGGCAGAAGAAAAAGTTGATTCACCGGAAATGAAAGTAACAAACGCTGCTGCTGCAGTTGCGATAAAAGACGGAAAAGTTTTGCTTGTGGAAGAAGGGGAAGGCTCAAGTCATGTAACAGGAATGCTTGGAATCCCATCAGGAAGAGTCGATCCCGGCGAAACGGAGATTGAGGCAGCAGCCAGAGAGTTTAGAGAGGAGACCGGACTTACTGTGACCCTAGAAGATCTTGAAGAATTCCCGGGAAATATATTTCATGCAGATATTCCAAGAAAAAATGGAGAAATAGAGAAATTTAATTGGCACGTTTTTAGAGTTAAAAACTTTACAGGAGACCTTTTGGAAGAAGGCGATAATGTAAAGCCAATGTGGGTGGAAATCTCAGAGCTTGAAAAACTCCAAGAAGAAGGAAGACTTCTTCCAAATGTTTTAAATGCTGTGAATAATGCTCTGGCATCAAATTCATGAAAATATACATAAGTCATTCTAGAGATTTTGATTATAAGAAGGAACTTTACGATGTGTTGGAAAGTGCCGGCTTAAATCATGAGTTTATTTTTCCTCATAAAGATTCAGACGCACCATTTAACACCAAAGAGCTTTTACAGAATAAAACATGCGATATGGTTCTTGCTGAAGTTTCTTACCCGGCAACGGGTCAGGGAATTGAGCTTGGCTGGGCTAATATTTATGGGATTCCAATAATTTGTATTTACAAAAAAGGATCAAAAATCTCTGGTTCTTTAAAGCTAATCAGTAAAACTTTTATTGAATACGAAAACAGTAACGATTTAAGCAACAAATTAGCTGAAAATTTATGATTAGTATTATTGCCGCCATGGATGAGAAGAGAGGGGTTGGAAAGGATAATCGAATTCCCTGGCACATCTCAGAAGATTTAAAACGGTTTAAGGCAATAACTACTGGACACGCTATTATAATGGGGCGGAAAACTTTTGATAGTTTGGAAAAGCCTTTATCAAACCGTTATAACATTGTTATAACACGAGACGAAGAGTTTAAGTTTGAAGGAGTTTCTGTTTGCTACTCTTTGGAAGAAGCAATTCAAAAAGCGATGCAAAATACAAAATACAATATTCAAGATACAGAAAACGAAGTTTTCATCATCGGTGGGGGGCAGATTTTTAAAGAAGCGATGGAAAAAAGTTTAGTCAATAAGCTTTATTTAACAATAGTGAAGGGAGATTTTGACTGCGACACATTTTTCCCGGAATATTCAGAGTTTGATAAAATAATTTCTGAGCAAGAGAGGAGCGAAGGAAAGTATAAGTTTAAAATCGTAGCACTCGCTACGGCTTAAGTCTGTTAATCCCTCTATATAAATAGGTAGCTTCACGAACGTTTTTGAGATCAAGCATGACCATTAACATTCTAGTTAGACCAAAACCAAACCCTCCATGCGGTGGCGTGCCGTATTTAAACATATCCAAATAAAAATCCATAGGTTCAAGCGATAAACCTTTTTCCTTTGCCTGTTTGATTAGTACATCATATCGATGTTCTCTTTGAGCACCTGTAGTTATTTCGAGTCCTTTCCAAAGAAGATCGAAGCTCTTAGTGAGTTTGGAGTTATCCTCGTGCCTCATGTGATAAAAAGGTCTTATTGAAATTCCATAATCTATAACGAATACGAACTCATGGTCGAACTTTTTCTTCACGTATTCGCCTAAAAGCCTTTCTCCCTGAGGATCCAAATCTCCTTTAGTTTCGGGAGGAACTGTGTAATTCATTTCCTTCAGTACAGCAACTGCTTCCGACATTTTTAATCTGGGAAAGGGAAGCTTGGGGACAACCAGTTCGAGTCCAAACTTATCTTTTATTTCTTTAATATGTTTTTCAGAAACCTTTTCCAAAACGTATTGGAGCCATTTTTCTTCAAAAGACATAACGTCTTCGTGAGAACCGATCCATGACATTTCAACATCTACGCTTGTGAATTCAGTGTCGTGCCTTGATGTACGAGAAGGGTTTGCTCGGAATACAGGTCCAATTTCAAATACTCTGTCAAACCCGGCTGCTATAGCCATCTGTTTATAGAATTGGGGCGATTGAGCTAAATATGCAGGTTTCCCAAAATAGTCCAATGTAAATAATTCTCCCCCAGATTCACTAGCAGAACCCATAAGCTTGGGACTGTGTATTTCAACAAAACCGTTTTTTGTCCAGAACTCTCTCATCGCCTGCTCGGCAGTTGTCTGAACTTTAAAGATAAGAAGATGTTCGGGTCGGCGAAGATCCAAAAACCTCCAGTCAAGCCTTTTTTCCAAACCAGCCGGCGTTTCGTTGGGGTCCAAGTTTATGGGAAGAGGAAAGTCTGCTTTATTCTCAATTACTATTTCTTTCGCTTTTATTTCCAAACCACCAAGCTTTACCGTTGGATTCTTAGTTATTTTTCCGCTTACCATTAGAGCTGATTCGAGCGTTATGTCTTGGATTATTTTCTCAAACTCTTTATTTTCTTTGTCAACATAAACTTGAACTTCTCCGCTTTGATCTCTCATGACAATAAACATTATTTTTTTGAGATCCCTTATAACAGATACAAATCCCTGGATTTTTACTTGCTTATCTATTTTTTCCTTAAGATCTTTAATTAAAGTTCTATCCATATTTTGCTACTTCGTTATTATAGCTTTCGAATTCAATCTATTGCAATAGGATTTGGCATTTAATATACTTCCGATGTGAACTCCCTAAAAAAGACTGATCCGTCAATCTATAACTTAGTTTTGGCTGAGGAGAAGAGGCAAAAAGAAGTCCTGGAAATGATCCCTTCAGAAAACTATACCTCAAAAGCTGTAATGGAAGCATTGGGAACAGTTCTGACAAATAAATATTCGGAAGGCTATCCCAAAAAACGATATTATCAGGGAAACAAAATAGTCGATGAAATCGAGATATTAGCCGAAGAAAGAGCACAAAAATTGTTCGGTGTTCCATACGCAAATGTTCAAGCTCTTTCTGGCTCTCCTGCGAATTCCGCTGTTTATTTTGCCGTTTTAAATCCGGGAGATAAGATAATGGGACTCTCTTTAACATTCGGAGGACATTTAACACACGGCGCGCCACTTACTTTCTCAAGCCGGTTTTTTAAATCCGCTCAGTACACACTTGGAAAAAATAGACTTTTAGATTTCGACGCGATTGAAAAATTAGCTCTTAAAGAAAAGCCTAAGATTATCGTTTGCGGGTTTACAGCATATCCCCGGATTATTGATTTTAAAGAGTTTGGTCAGATCGCTGATAAGATTGGCGCTTACCTTATGGCTGATATTTCACATATTGCAGGTTTAGTGGTAGCTGGAGTTCATCCGTCTCCCGTTCCTTACGCACATATTGTAACAACTACAACTCATAAAACTCTGCGAGGACCAAGAGGGGCGCTAATAATGGTTACAGAAAAAGGCATAAAAAAAGATCCGGACCTGCCAAAAAAAATCGACTCGGCGATTATTCCAGGGCTTCAAGGGGGGCCTCATGATAACCAAACTGCGGCGATTGCAGTAGCTCTTTTGGAAGCAAGTCAGCCTAACTTTAGAGCCTATTCGAAGCAAATTGTAAAAAACAGCAAGGCTTTGGCTCGCGAACTTTTGAAATACGACTTCGATTTAGTAACAGGAGGATCCGAAAATCATTTAATTTTAATTGATCTTAGAAATAAGAAAGTTAATGGAGCATTAGCGGCGATTGCTCTTGAAGCAGGAAATATAGTAGTTAATAAAAATGGTGTGCCATTTGACACCCTTCCGCCTTTCTATCCATCAGGAATTAGGCTTGGAACTGCCGCAATAACTACGCGAGGAATGAAAGAAAAAGAGATGGTAAAAATCGCAAAATGGTTTGACTTAGTTATTAATGCAGTTTCAAACTATCGTTTGCCGGAAGATAAAGAAGAAAGACGGAATTTAATGAAAAAATTTAGGCTTGAGGTATTAAAAAATAAACCTATTCAAAAAACAGCAAAAGAAGTTAAAGATTTCACTTCCGGCTACCCCTTGCCCTAAAATCAATATTTTGCTAAAATTATCAAATCACTCACATTCGGACTTAGTTCCTGAGTCTAAAATCCTCGTTCGAATGGCGGTATAAGGAGCTAAAAACTATATGTCAGAAATTACACTTGAAGAACTTCTTGAGGCTGGTTGCCATTTTGGACACCAGGTAACAAGATCAAATCCAAAAGCTCGCGATTTTATTTTTGAAGCAAGGGACGGGATTCATATCATTGACTTGGCAAAAACAAAAGAAGGGCTAGAAGAGGCTATCTCCTATGTTAGAAACTTAGCTGCAAATCCAGCGGCAACACTTTTAATAGTAGGAACAAAAAGACAGGCAAGGCCAGTTGTAGTTGATAATATAAAAAAGGCAAAAGAAGCCGACGCCTCGGAGGGACTCTATTTTGTAACGGAACACTGGATTGGCGGATTTCTTACTAACTTCTCGGAAGTATCACGCAATTTCAAAAAACTTGAAACCTTGACTCGAAATCTATCAAGCGATGAGGAAAAATCTAAATTTACAAAAAAAGAAGTAGGAGATTGGGAAAAGGAAAAGAAAAAACTAGAAATCTTATATGGCGGGATTAAAGATGTTAAAAAAAGTCCGGACGCAATTTTCGTAGTCGATGCGAGGCTTGAAGAATTAGCGATTAAGGAAGCGAATAAAACTGGAGTAACTACAGTTGCAATTGTTGATACCAATGCAGATCCTAATGCCGTTGATTATCCTATTCCTGCAAATGATGACGCAGTTGGCAGCATTGGTTTGATAGTAGGATTTATAATGGATGCATGGATAGAAGGAAGACTTAAAGGGCAAAAAGCAAAAGAAAAAACTGAAAAGAAAGAAGAAACTAAAAAGTTGAGCAAAACGAAATCCGCCTCTGGAGGAGAGAAAAAAAATGAAAAAAACAGCTAATCTGGAAGATATAAAGAAATTAAGAGCGGAAACAAGCGCCGGAGTTTCAGACGTCACAAAAGCACTTGAGGAAGCTTCCAACGATCTTAACAAAGCAAGGGAGCTTCTTAAGAAAAGAGGAGCAGAAATTGCCGAAAAAAAGAAAGAGAGACAAACTTTCGAGGGAATAATCGATAGCTACATTCACAGCAATGGTAAAGTAGGCGTTTTGCTATCTCTTCTTTGTGAAACGGATTTTGTAGCAAGAACGGATGATTTTAAAAGCTTAGCACATGAAATTTCAATGCAGATTGCCGCTATGGAGCCCAGCAATGTCGAAACTCTTCTAAAGCAGGCATATATAAGAGACAACTCAATTACAATCGAACAATTGATAAAGCAAACTATTGGAAAATTAGGGGAGAATATAAAAGTTAAAGAATTTACCAGATTCGAATTATAATTGTTATGGATTTAAACCAGGTTAATCTTAATATGCGTAAAACCCTTGAGGTTTTGCGCGGAGACTTATCCACCATAAGAACCGGTAGGGCAGCTCCGAATCTTTTAGAGAATGTTTCAGTCCTCGTTTATGGCGGATCTACAAAACTTCGAATTATTGAGCTCGGAACTGTTTCTGCTCAAGACTCACACACTCTAGTAGTAACACCTTTTGATCCTTCAATCATTGAAGAGATAAGAAAGGGCATTCAAGACTCGGGTTTGGGGCTTAATCCGACTACTGACGGGATTCTTGTTAGAATTTCGATTCCGCCGCTTTCTCAAGACAGAAGAGAAGAGTTGATTCATTTAATGCACCAAAAACTTGAAAATGCAAAAATTATGGTGCGTCAGGTAAGGCATGAGGCCATGAGCGATGTCGAAAAACTGGACTTAGGCGAAGACGAAGAAAAACGAGCGGAAAAAGAAATACAAACACAAACAGATAAATATGTTGCAGAAATTGATCAAATTGGAAAGAACAAAGAAATGGAACTTCTTCAGATTTAAACTATGCTCTTAACTATTCTAGTTTTCATAATTATCCTTTCGGTTTTAGTCCTTGTTCACGAACTAGGACATTTTCTGGTGGCAAAGAAGCTTGGTATTAAAGTTGAAGAATTTGGATTTGGTTTTCCTCCCAGAGTATTTGCTAAAAAAATCGGCGAGACACTTTACTCAATCAATCTTTTGCCAATAGGAGGATTTGTAAAACTCTACGGCGAAGATGAAGCCGGTGGAGGAAGTATGAAGGTTAAGGGCCAAGGGTTAAAGATCAAAGATAAAGATCTTAATCGTGCTTTTTTTGCCCGTCCGGTTTGGCAAAGAGCACTGGTCGTAGTTGCAGGAGTTTTAATGAATTTTCTGCTCGCAGTTATAATAATTTCCTATTTGTATACCGCTCAAGGAGTTCCAAGTTTAGGAGATAAAGTGATAGTTACCCAAGTTGTAAAAAATTCACCGGCAAGTTTAGCAGGGCTTAGGAATGGAGACGTAATTCTTGAAATAAACAATAAGAAAGTTTCATCAACAGTTTATCTAATTGAAGAAACAAAAAAATATTTGGGAAAACAAATAGTTCTGGAAATTAAAAGGGGAAGTAAAGACTTAAAAATTATTGTTACTCCGAGAGTTGAGTCGCCAACCGGGGAAGGACCGATGGGAGTTGCGATTTCCCAATCCGTTACGGTTAAAAAATATCCTTGGTATAAAGCCCCATTCATCGGCACTTATGAGGTAGCTAAAAGCTCAATTCTTATTCTTTCGGGACTTTCGGATGTGGTAAAGAATTTAATTTTGCAAAAAACTGTTCCTCAAGGAGTTGCCGGACCGGTTGGTATTGCGCAACTCACCGGAGAATTTGTAGAGAGTGGTTATCTTGCTCTTTTGTCATTTACCGCCCTTCTTTCGCTTAATCTAGCAGTTTTAAATATTTTGCCAATTCCGGCTCTTGACGGGGGAAGATTATTTTTTATTATGATTGAGGCAGTTACTCGAAGAAAAGTTAATCCCAGGTTTGAAGCTTATGCTCACGCTATCGGAATTGCAGTTCTCTTAGCTCTAATTGCTATCATCACTCTCCACGATTTTATTAGGATTTTCCAGGGAAAGCCGATTTTACCTCAATAAAATTTTCCAGAAGTATTGTATACTCTACTCTATCCAAATGGATGAATTTAAGCTTAACAACTTACTCTCTGAAGACTCTCCCAGAGAAACTATAAATATAGTCAATGCAAGGACAAAACTTGAGGCTATAAGAGAAGTAAAAAAAATTCTTTACAGAATCTGTTCACGAAAAACAGTTTTATTTCTGTCAGGAGGAACAAACGCGACGGTTCTTTACGAATCTTTAGTTAAAGATAAAAAGATTATGCTTGGAGGAGTGGCTCTTATCGATGAAGTTTTTGGAGAATCAAACTACAGAACAAGCAATGAAAAACTGATTAAAAACAGTGGGCTTCTTCGATATGTTGATTCTATAAATGCTCCGTTTTACGGCGTTTTACATAATAAGACAATTGAAGAGGAGACAAAAGACTATGACGAAACCGTGCGCTATCTCTTATCTTATTTTCCAAAAGCGATAGCTGTTTTAGAAATCGGAGAAAAAGGAGAAATAGGAGGAATTACTGCCGTTCCGGAAATAAGTAATAAAATTTTTGAGGACAAAAGAAGTTATGTGACAAGTTTTTCCGACACAATCACACTAACTCCTCTTGCTCTGGCAGTTTTTGATCCCGTTATAGTTTTAGCTTTGGGAAAAGAAAAAAAAGATGCTCTGAAAAATATGTTAAGTGACGGGGAGATGTCCGAAGTCCCAGCAAGATTTTTCAAAAAACCGGAAATTGCCAAAAAAACAATTTTAATTACTGATCTTCGGACCTAATGCTCCTATTTTGCGAGGATTCTATTGAGGGCGACTAAATAAGATGCTTCTTTCAAATTTGTTTTTCTTTCCTCTGATTGTTTCCAGACATTTTTAAAAGCAGCACTCATTAATTTTTCAAGTCTTTTCAATACATCCTCCTTTTTATATGTTTTATTTTTCATATTTTGCTCCCATTCGATATAGCTTCCGGCAACTCCGCCCGAATTAGCTAAGATATCCGGAACAATTACGATACCCTTTTGAGTTAAATAGTGGTGAGCTTTTGGACTAACTGGACCATTTGCCATCTCAATAATAATTTTGGCTTTTATATTTTGCATATTATTTTCATTTATAACGTCTTCCAGGGCTGCCGGAATCAAAATATCGACAGGAAGAGTAAGCAGTTCCTCATTTGTAATCAATTGTCCTCCTCTTGTATCGCAAACTCCGCCAGCGCAATAACATCCGTTCAAACTGCCTTTTTCCATCTTGCAGTCATAAACTAGGGGAATATCTAGGGGAATAAAGTTTTGCTTACTGTCTCTTTTGATAATTCCGCCCTTTGAATCAGAAACAGAGACCACCCTAAATCCTTCCTTGCTTGCAAAGTCAGCAAAATAATAACCGACATTGCCAAAACCCATAACAGCAACCGTTGTAGATTTAGGATCTAGGTTTAGTTTTTTTGAGATTTCTTTTAGAATAGTTACTCCTCCAAAACCAGTTGCTTCAGTTCTACCCGCAAGACCCTTTTTAGCTTTGCCGGTAAATGTAGCATAGAGTTCATTGAGAGGTTTTTTAATTCCATTCTTTCCAACAATTTTTATATATTCATCAACCATCCAATCAATAATTTTAGGATTAGTATTTACGTCCGGAGCGGGAACATCTTTCTGTGGACCTAAAATTTCATAAACTCCTCTCACGTAGCTTCTTGAAAGTTCTTCTAATTGCTTTTCATTGAGAGCTTTCGGATCAACCGAGATGCCTCCTTTTCCTCCTCCGAATGGCACACCAACAACCGCTGTTTTTAAACTCATCCAAAGAGACAGAGCCATTACCTCATCTTTATTAACTCTTGGATGGAAACGAAGTCCCCCCTTATAAGGACCTAAAATATTGCTGTGTTGACTTCTGAAACCTGTAAAAGTAACCAATTGGCTGTCGATTTTAAGGGGAATTTTTATTTCGACCATTCGGTCCGGCTCTAAAAATTTTTCCAGTTGCGACTGCGGAATTTTATATTTTTCTCCTATTTCTAAAATTTCTTCTCTGGATTTTTGGAAAACGCCTTGTTGGTCCATAAAAGCAAAAATTAGTATACAACGATTATTTTAAAAATGCTATGCGTATTTCGTTCGGACATTGATATGCTATACTCAAAATTAGCTTATGAAATATAGCGAATTATTTCCAAAAACAAAAAAAGGAGAACTACAAGAAGAGTTATCAGTAAATGCCAAGCTTTTGGTTAGAGCTGGATTTATAGATCAATTGATGGCAGGTTCCTGGACTCTTCTTCCGCTCGGTTTTAGAGTTGTTGAAAAAATAAAAAAAATTATCCGCGAAGAATTAAATAAAATAGGAGCGCAAGAACTTCTGATGCCTCTTCTTCATCCTCGGGAAATTTGGGATCAGACAGGGCGCTGGAGCGACCCGGAAGTGCAAAAAATAATGTACCAGTTTAAGGATATTCATGAAAAAGAATACGGTTTATCTTTTACTCATGAAGAAATTGTGATGAACCTTCTTTCAAAGTTTGTCCAGAGCTACAAAGATCTTCCGGTTAAGGTTTACCATTTCTCAACCAAATTTAGAAACGAACCACGGGCAAAATCAGGAATCCTCCGAGCAAGAGAATTTATGATGAAAGACTTATATAGCGCCCATGTAGCGGAGGAAGATATGTACAAATACTATAACTTGGTCAAAGATGTTTATCAGAAAATATTTAAGAGAATAGGTTTAGAAACAAAAATAGTTGAGGCATCTGGCGGAGTTTTTACAGATAAACATTCGCATGAATTTCAAGTCTTAAGTCCGGTTGGAGAGGATACGATTTACTTTTGCGATAAATGTGATTTTGCACAGAATAAGGAAATATTCGAAGGCTCAAAAGATGTTGTTTGTCCAAAATGCAAAAAAGGAAAAATAATTGAAGCTAAAACTATTGAAGTTGGGAATATTTTCCCACTCGGAACTAAATACTCAGAAAAACAGAAAGTTTTTTATACTGACGAAAAAGGAAAACAAAACCCTATTTGGTTTGCTTCTTATGGAATAGGACCGACAAGAGTGCTAGGCGCGATTACTGAAATTTATCACGATGGAAAGGGAATAATCTGGCCGGAATCAGTTTCGCCTTTTGATGCGCATCTTGTTCATGTTGAGGATCCTGGAACCGAGCCCAAAGTAAAAAAGGTCTACGAAGAGCTTGGAAGACAAGGATTAGAAGTTTTATGGGATGACAGAAAAGAAGTTTCTGCAGGAGAAAAATTTGTTACAGCCGATTTGATCGGAATTCCTTGCCGACTGGTAGTTTCACGGAAAACTGGCGATAAGATCGAATTTAAGAAGAGAGATTCGGAAAAAACAGAGCTTCTAACTATGGACGATTTAATAAAAAGACTTAAGGAAGAAAAGGAATCTTTAAGTTAAAAACCCTCACCCAGAGAAAAGTGTAAGAGATTAGAAACACAAAGACCAATGCTCCAATAATAAGAGGCGAAATTTTACTTCCTTTTTCCGCATGTAAAACTTGATTTGGATAAGGCTTTACGGCTTCCGTCGGAGTGGGCATGGGAGGCGGCTGCATAGTCGCAGGCCCTACTGGTCCAATATGAACCGTTTCGCTTGCAGCAGAAGCGCCGGGCATTGACGGTGGAGGGGGTGGAGGAGGAGGTGGTGGCGGTGGCGCGACAGGCAGTGGGGGAGGAGAAGCTGGTTCTGGATTAGGATTGGCCGGGGGCGGAGGAGGAGGTGGGCCTCCCATTACCCGATCATATGCTTCTTTGAGTTTTGGATCAAGATTGGACAGTTTGGGATCCATATTTATAGTGTCCTATGTCGCAGGAATTTTGTCAATAATCCAGGTTTTCTTTCCCTGAATCTTGGCGTTACGCCTTGAAATTGTTCCTGAGTATTCGCAGGTTGAAACACAAGAAAATGTAGATGTGGTTGATCCATCCACCCGGAATTTCCGGTTGTAGCGATTTGCTGACCAGTTCTTACTCGATCGCCTTTTTTGACCCTCGCAGAACCCTTTGCCAAATGTACTAATTCTGATAGTTCGTCGTTCACATGTCTTATGGTTATAAAATTTGCATCGTCCTTAAATTCTTCCGTTACTCCGAAACGGTCATTGTCATCTACTACCATTTTGACCACTCCATCTAAAGGTGCTAATACCGGAGTACCAAGGGGAACAATAAAGTCTACTGCGCCTCTGAATGGACCTGTATGAGCCGGTCCTTCTGTTTCGACACCCGAAACTATTGTTGACTGGGGAAATGGCCTTAAATATTCATTTCTGCTTTGTTCTGGCACTGGTAATCCTTCGCCACCTTCAACTTCAGACATGTTCCGATTATAGCAAAAAGTCTTTAATTTAAGTTTAGAAAACTGTATACTTAAAAATCGCGATGAAAATGATTGTTGGACATACAATGCCGGATTTGGACGTAGGTTCCTCAATTTGGCTGATTAAAAGATTCCTGCCCAGTTGGGAAGAGGCAAAACTTGAATTTGTTTCTGCCGGAGATCGGATAGCTGGCGCAAAGCCTGGAAACGAAGTTGACAATCCGATTGAAAAAATTGGCGAAAATGAAGTAATTCATGTTGACACCGGCATGGGCCCCTTGGACCATCATCAAACAAATGAACAGAGTCTATGCGCTGCAAGCTTAACTTGGGATTATGTTCGAAAAAATAGTGAAATGTTTTCAGACGAAAGTCCGAAAGCCAAAGATAAAATAGAGGCAATTACGAGGTTAATTAACGTAGTTGTAGAAGACGATCATTTTAAAGATTGTCTTTACCCAGATGCGAATGCTGACCACTATCTATTTATGCTCCGAGGAATTTTAGACGGTTTAAAACTTGAGAAGCCGGATCAAGACGAATACTACGTGAATTTTATGATGGAGACATTTGATAGCCTGCTTCATAGTTTTGAAAATAAAGTCTGGGCTGAAAAGGAAATAAATGAAAATTCGGAAAAGTTTGAGACCAAATGGGGAAAGGCGCTCGCTTCGGAAACGGTAAATGACGAAGTAATAAGAGTGGCCCAAAAAATGGGCTATGTTTTAGTAGTAAGGCATGATCCTAGAAAAAAATATCTTCGAATAAAGGCTCGTCCCGACTCAAAAGTTGATTTAACTCGCGCATATGAAAGGTTTTTAAAAATGGACCCGAAGGCTACGTGGTTTCTTCACGTTTCCAAAAAAATGCTACTTAATGGAGGAACAAAAAACCCAAAAATGAAGCCAACAAGCCTTCCTTTGAGTGATATAATAGGTGTGCTTAAGGAGAGTTAAGATGAAAGATTGTATATTTTGTAAAATAAGAGACGGAAAAATTGCTAAGGAATTTACTTACCAAGACAATGATGTAATGGTTTTTCCTGACATTCATCCTATTAAACCAACTCATCTTTTAATTATGCCTAAAAAGCATATTGAAGATCTGACGGAGCTTTCAGACGATAATCTTTTAGCTAAATTAAAAACAGTAATTCAAAAAATGGTGGAAGAAAATAGCTTAATGGGCAAAGGTTATCGTATCGGAATAAACGGAGGAGGAGCGCAAATTATAAATCATTTACATCTGCACCTCATGGCGCCATGGGGACAGAATGAATAAAGGAGGTGTTTTATTATGGTAGTGGTAAAAAAACAACCGGGAGATTCAGACGAATCCTTGATTAGAAAGTTTTCAAGAAAAGTAATGTCGGAGGGCATTATTCAGGAGGCTAAGAGAAGAGAGTTCTATCTCAAGCCTTCGCTCGCTCGCAAGCAGAAAGCTGAGGATGCGAGACGGATGCGAAAGAGCTGGACATAAATATGGCAAAAGTTAATGTTTTGATTTTTGTTGAATCGAGGTACAAGGTAAGTAGAAAACGCATTAGGCAAGCCTTAGAAAACCAGCTTAATCAGCATTCCATGGGCAACGACTGCGAAATTTCAGTTGCCATAGTGGGCGACCGCAAGATGAGAGAGCTTTCCAAAAAGTATAAAGGTGAGGATAAGACTCGAAATGTGCTCTCATTCTCACTTCTTGAAGGAGAAAAAGTCGAAAGTCCGACAAATAGGTTAAGACTTGGAGATATAATTATTTCTTATCCGGAAGTAATTAGAGAAGCGGCGAAAGAGGAAGTTTTGGTTGATGATAAAGTAGAGGAACTCTTACTTCACGGACTTAATCATTTGCTAGGTTTGCATCACGAATAACGCAATGGTTTTTTATCTTAAATATAGACCCAAAAGCTTTAAAGAACTAGATAGTCAGAAGGTTAGAGAGAGGCTTGTCAGTTTTTTGTCTGGAAGACTTCCGCTTGCCTCAAAAAGCAAAAGGGGAGACGCGTCTTCAATTCCTCATGCATTCCTATTCACAGGCCCCAAGGGACTTGGAAAAACTTCAACTGCCAGAATTATTGCTAGAGCTGTCAACTGCACAAATAGGAAATCAGTGAAAGATATTGAACCCTGCAATAAGTGTAATTCATGCCGCTCAATACTCGAAGGAACGAGCCTCGACGTTTTAGAAATAGATGGCGCATCAAATAGAGGAATTGATGAGATAAGAGATCTCCGGGAAAAAATAAGACTGTCACCTGTCTCCTCATTTATGAAAGTCTACATAATAGATGAAGTACATATGTTGACAACAGAGGCATTTAACGCACTTCTAAAGACTTTGGAAGAGCCGCCAAGTCACGCAATTTTTATTCTCTGCACTACAGATCCGCAAAAAGTTCCTGCCACCATTACTTCACGCTGTTTTACGCTTAGTTTCGAAAAGGCAAGCTTAGAGGACTTAGTTCATTCGTTTAACAGAATAGTTAAGGGAGAAGGAATTGTAGCAGATCCGCAAGCACTGGAAGCTATAGCGAGGCGCGCAGATTCAAGCTTTAGAGACGGCGCCAAAATTCTAGAAGAAGTCGCCTCTGGCTCTAAGAAAATAACAACTAAAATTGTTGAGGAAAAATTGAATACCCAAATCGTCTCAAGTAACATCGATAGTTTTCTAAACTCATTACTCGAGCAAAAAACGGGAGAGAGTTTTACGATTTTGGAAAAACTTGAAAATGAAAAAGCTGATTTTAAGTTTTTTATTGAAGAGTTGATTCAAAAAGTTCATTCAGAGATGATTGATAGACTAAGTAAAGGTGGTGACACACAAAAATTAAAAGAATTAATTGAAAGGCTTAATAAAGCCTACCTTGAGCAAAGATACACATTTTTGCCTCAAATTCCGCTTGAACTACTTGTTATGGATTTTGTTAAAAGTGATAAAGAGACAGTGCCAGAAACTATTAAAGATTATCCCGAATCAGGAGACAAAAATGATAAAATATTAAAAGAACTAATTGAAAAAGTTAAAAATGAAAATTACTCAATTGCCGGAATTCTTAGGGGTTGTAAGATAGTGAATATAGATAAAGGAAAAATGAGCATTATGACAAACTACAAATTTCATAAAGAAAAACTAAGCGATTCAAAAGTTATGTCACTTCTTGAAAAGATGGCAGGAGATTTTTTTGGAGAGAAAACGAAAATTAACGTGATGCTTTCTGGGGGTGATTATAAATGATAAATCCTTTCCAACAACTCGGGGAACTTAAAAAAATGCGTGAGCAAGCTATGCAGATTCAAAAGAAGCTAGCTACTATTGAAACTGAAATTGAAAAAGACGGCGTTAGAATAAAAATAGGAGGAGATCAAAAAATTAGAGAACTTCATTCAAATGGACGCGGAGACGAAACGATTCTTGAAGCTGTAAATGAGGCAATTAAAAAATCTCAAGAAGCAGCGGCAAAAGAAATATCGCAAATGCAGGGTGGTCTATCTGGACTTCTTGGAGGCGGACAATAATGCTACTCTATTCAGGCTCTTCAAATAAAACTCTTGCCGAAAAAATTGCCAAAGACTCTACAATTAGTCTTGGAAACATCGAGAAAACAGTTTTTCCTGACGGTGAAACAAGAATTAGAGTAGTTGATGATGTTTTGGAAAAAGATGCTTCAATACTTCAATCAGGAGCAAAATTTCCCGAATATTACTACTTTGAACTCTTTTTTCTTTTAGACGCGCTTAAAAGAAGGGGAGCAAAAAACTTGACCGCTATAGTTCCATACTTGGGCTATCAGAGACAGGACCATCTTTTTAGAGAAGGAGAGGCAGTTTCGCTTGATGTTATTATTCAAACTCTTGAGAGCCTCTCGCTCTCTAAACTTATAACTTTTGACCTCCATTCAATAAAAATTCCTGAACTTTTTCATGTTCCTGTAGTTCATCTCTCGGCTCTTCCAATTTTTGCCGAAAAAATAAAAAGTCTGGGAGTCAAAAACTCCGATTTGGTAATTGTTTCTCCGGACATGGGAGGGATAAGAAGAATTAATATTCTTTCGGATTTACTTGGAGGAGTAGAAACCGCAAAAATTAATAAAGATAGAGACCTAGAAAGTGGGGAGATTAGTTCAGCCAAAATTGAGGGAGCGGTAAAAGAGGCGGCAATTATTGTTGATGACATGATTTCAACTGGAAGAACTATAATTGCCGCAGCAAATCTATTAAAGAAAAAAGGAGCCAAGAAAATTTTCGTTTTTGCAACTCATCCTGTTTTCTCTTTCGATGATCCTAAAGTTTTTGATGATAATTCTATACAAAAGGTTTTTGTATCGGATACAATAGAAATAGAAGAGAGAAGTAAATTTCCGAAACTTGAAATTTTATCAGTAGCAAGCCTAATTGCAGAAGAAATAAAAAAATGAAAATTCCAAAAACAATCGCAAATTTAATAGAAAATTTTGAGAAACTTCCAGGTATAGGTCCAAGAACTGCAGAGCGTTTGACTTTCTATTTATTACACGTCCCGCAAGGAGAACTTGATAGATTTGCAGATTCACTAAGGGAACTAAAAAATAAAAGTGTTATTTGTTCAAATTGTTTTTCAGTTGGAGAAAAAGATCCTTGCGAGATTTGCAGTGACGAGAGACGAGACACAAGTATTATCTGTGTGGTAGAAGAACCGCTTGATGTAATTGCTATGGAAAAATCCGGAAAATATCAGGGCTTATATCACGTCCTTCACGGAAGAATTGATCCATTGAACAGTATCGGTCCGGATGAAATTTACATGGCTCAGCTTTTCCAGAGAGTCAAGAACTCCAAAAATGGACACGGGGTAAAAGAAGTAATAATCGCAACAAATCCCACCATGGAGGGGGAAGCGACCGCCATGTATATTAATAAACAACTCAAAAACCAAGATTCAAAAGTGAAAATTACCAGAATTGGAAAAGGGCTTCCGGTAGGATCAGATCTTGAATACGCTGATGAAATAACGCTTCAGAACGCCTTAGAAGGAAGACGAGAATACTAATGGATGTACGCGATTCTTTTGGTGAAATTCTAGAAAAAGGCCAAAGCACAGTTTCAGATTTTGCAAAAACTGCTAAAGGACAAATTGTTGGAAAAACGAGTCAAGCATCAGCTCAAACACAAAAGATGTCGGACGATCAGGCAAAGCAGTTTTTGAGTGATTTATACGGCCCGAGTAAGCCAAACGGAGAGCCTCAAAAAAATCAAAGTCCCAAACAGAACTCTTCTCAAGCATCAACTCAGAAAGAAAATCCAAAAGATAAGACTCCCCAGGAATTGGCAAAAATTGAAAGTTTAAAAAGACAATTGCATGCTGATTACTACCAGAATTTAGTTAATCCTCCCAAACCAAAAGAAGAGAATGTCGCCGAAAAAATAGAAAGAGAAGAAGGAGAAGAAAAAATGGAGGAAATAGAGGAAGAGAAAAAGAAGCTTCCGGAGCTTCCCATTACTGTCAAAAGAGGAACAAATGAAAGGATTCCGGGAGTTTCGGGATAAACTATGTTTCGCATTTACAACACATTATCTCGGTCAATCGAAAACTTTGAACCTTTAACTCCTCCCAATGTAGGAATGTACTCCTGTGGGCCGACGGTTTATGACTATCAACATATAGGGCATATGCGCCGATACGTTGGCGATGATCTTTTAGTCCGGGTTCTTAAGCTCAATAATTATAAACTGAACCAAGTGATGAATATAACTGATGTAGGACACTTAACTTCAGACGCCGATACCGGAGAAGACAAAATGGAAAAAGGTGCTAAGAAATTTGGTTTATCCGTTTGGGACGTGGCTCACAAATTTGAAAAGCAATTTATAGATTCATGTAAAGCCCTTAATATTGAGTTGCCCAAAAACTTAATGCATGCAACAGATTACATTTCGGATCAAGTTACGCTTATAAAAAGACTTGAGGAAAAGGGCTTTACTTATAAAACAACGGATGGCATCTATTTTGATAGTTCTAAATTCCCAGAATATTTCAAATTATCTAGACAAAATCCCGAAGAACTACGCGGCGGAATAAGAGTTGAATTGGGGGAGAAGAAAAATATTTATGACTTTGCGCTCTGGAAATTTTCTCCTTCGGCAAGCTCAGGACAAGTCAAAAAACGGCAAATGGAATGGGATAGTCCTTGGGGTAAAGGTTTTCCAGGCTGGCACGTTGAGTGTTCGGCTATGTCGATAAAAGCTTTAGGTGAATCTTTTGATATTCATACTGGAGGAATTGACCATATAAACGTGCATCACACAAATGAGATAGCTCAATCCGAGGCCGCGACAGGCAAGGCTTTTGTGAAATATTGGATTCATTTTGCCTTTTTAACTGTTGAGGGAGAGAAAATGAGCAAAAGCTTAGGGAATATATTTACGGTCGATGATGTTAAGAAGAAAGGTTTTGACCCTTTGGGTCTTCGTTATTTGTATCTGCAGACTCATTACAGGCAAGAAATGAATTTTACTTGGGAAGCCTTAGACGGGGCCCAAACTGCTCTAAATAAGCTTAGATCTGAGTTTGTTTCATGGGATGAAGCCAAAGTCGGATGTGCAGAATTTGAACAACGATTTAGAGATGCGGTTAATCAAGATTTAAATTTGCCGGAGGCTCTTTCAATTGTTTGGGAAATGGTAAAGTTAGACTATCCCTCCTCGGCTAAAAAAAGAAGTTTACTCACGATGGATGAAGTTTTGGGCTTGGGCCTTGCAGGCTATAAAAAAGAGGAAATTGAAATTCCAAAAGACGTGAAACTTCTCATTCAAAAAAGAAATAAGCTTAGAAAAGAAGAAAAATTTGAAGATGCAGATAAGATAAGACTGGAAATTGAGAAAAAGGGGTACAAAATTGAGGACCTAGAACGTGGATTTAAAATAAGTAAAAGTTAAAGCTCCCTTTCTTCGTCATCTAGAGCTTGTTCTTCGTTTTCTTCAGCTAAATAACCTTCTCCGTCATCGGGTCTTTGATCTTTTTTCCTCCTGCGATAATAAGTCTCTTCCAAGTACCTATCTATATCCTCATCACTTGGTAATGAATCCTCAAACGGTTCTGTTCTTCTTGATCTAAATTTTGATCTTAATTCGGATTCCATAGAGTTGGAATTTTAACAAAAATTTTTAACAAAGACAACTTGACAAGGCTTAAAGAAATAAGTTAATCTGGTATCTACTCAATGAAAAAATTCTTAAAAGCAACTCTTGTTTTTATTATTTTTTTCCTTCTTGCTTTTAGAATCTCTGCATGGGCCGAGGAAAGTTCGATCTCTGCTACCCCTAAAGCACCATTTTTCAGAAGTGAGACAAGAGAGGTGAGGCAAGAGAAAGCATCAGAGGCCGCAGCCAGAAGAGCAGAAAAACTAAGCGAAGCAAGGCTCAAATTATGTAAAGCTAGAGCTAAATCTCTTGAAAATAGATCTAAGTCGCTTCTATTGCGTGCCAATGGCATGAGAGAAAGGACAGAAAAAATTGTAGAGCTGGTTAGCAAATTTTATGAAGAAAAGCTTGTCCCTCAAGGAAAAACATTATCAAATTACGACGCACTGCTTTCAGATATAGCCACAAAAAAAGCTAATGTAGCATCCTTT
>Ga0209541_10005568_pt1 | contig 21931 bp, 15 predicted proteins | sample RifCSPlowO2_01_FD_184027 | JGI IMG/M metagenome (GOLD analysis project Ga0209541, IMG submission 184027) | Groundwater microbial communities from Rifle, Colorado - Rifle CSP2_plank lowO2_0.1 (SPAdes) (version 2) | ecosystem: Environmental > Aquatic > Deep subsurface > Groundwater | place...
TAATCAGCAGAGCGGAGTGACCATAGTTACCAGCAATTTAGCTCCAGAAGAATTAATGAAAGACGGAGGCTACAGTGATAAAATATTAAAAAGACTTTTGAGCCGCTGCGAAGAAATGTTTATACCATTTGACATAAATGATGCTGAAGATTACAGAAAAGTTTTAGGAAAAGAAAAAAGAAAAAATATTAAGGATTTATTATCCTGATCATTGGGACTAGAATTTATTTAATACTAAATTTCCGATATATTTAAAAACCACCCCTTAATCTGACTCAAACATGGCACGAGCAACACGAAGATCCAAGCGGAAACCGTCTGGCGGCAGATATCATTACGATAGAACCAAAAGACTACGCGAATTAGCTGGATTCCCCGCTAATACTAAATTAGAAAAGGAACGGAAAGTCCGAGTAACTCGCATCCGTGGCGGAGATGTTAAAAATTCTATGCTCACCGCTAGCCATGTTAATGTTTGTGATAAGAAAGGAAAAGCTACTAAACTTGAAATTCTGAACGTAGTAGGAAACCCTGCCAACCCTCATCTGGTGAGACGAAATATTATTACCAAAGGAGCTGTTGTCGAGACTAAGATGGGAAAAGTCAAGATCACTTCTAGGCCAGGCCAAGAAGCTGCTTTGAACGGCGTTTTGGTAGCGTAATTTTAATTTTTTTGACACTTCATTTTCCAGCCACTGGACAACTGCTAATAAGTCTTAATTCTTAAAAATTTTCTACAAAAAAGCTTTTTCACCCCACCCACTCCCGCACTGGACAGGTGCGGCTAGACTATATAAACAACCACGCTCCCAAGTATTCTACAAAAAGAGGTGGTTAGCCATGATTGATCTAACAACAAGAAATATACAACGATTATTTGAAAGGCAGGTGAGGGAACTTACCCGGAAAACAATTATGAGCAAAGAAGACACATTCGATTACCAATTAAGCGGAGGCTGGTTGCAATGAATAACATCGGAGAAAGAATAAGATATCTTATGCAGAAGTACGAAGAACCTATGCAAAGAGAAGCAAAACAAACCTTTATTGATGAATTTGACTATTACGCTGTTTCTTAGTCCATCACCTCACCACCCTTGCGGCCAGTACGGCCGCATTTTACTTTTCTTCTGGAAAGGATTATAAATTATAATTAGACTGTAGGAAGAATGCAAATCCTCACCAAATCAGAACTGCAAGCAAATCTTACAAGGATAGCAGAACAAGTCAGAAACGGCGCAGTTTTCATTTATCCAACTGATACCATCTACGGCATCGGCTGTAATGCTCTCGATAATAAAGCAGTAGATAAGGTTAGACAGCTTAAAGAGCGCCCTACTAATCCTTTTTCAATCATCGTTCCTTCAAAAGAATGGATTGTAAAAAACTGTATTATAACCAAAGAAACAAAAGAATGGCTCAGCAAATTCCCAGGGCCTTATACGCTTATTTTCAAGCTAAAAAACGAGAACGCTGTTGCCAAGAGTGTTAATCAAGGAGAGGAAACTATCGGGGTGCGAATTCCAGATCATTGGTTCAGCAAAATAGTACGAGATTTAGGTTTTCCTATCGTTACAACTTCCGCCAACCGCGCTGCCAGACCATTTATGACTTCCTTAGAAGATCTTGATCCAAAAATTAAAGAAGAAGTAGACTTCATCATATACGAAGGCGGAAAAAAAGGAAGACCTTCAAAGATAATTAATTTAGTAGAAGGAAAAATTAAAGAAAGGTAGAAGAATAGGAAGAGAATGGCTTACAAAATTATCTGTTTCGATACTTACTCCGCAGAGGAAGTCCGAAAATGATAAAGCTTATCATTTTCGATATGGATGGAGTTATATTCAAAGATATTAATTTTTGGATAGAACTGCATAAGAAATTTGGAACCATAGAACAAGGGATTAAACTGACCGAAAAATATCTTCATTCCAATTATGAAAAGCTGGTCGAAGAGGTAGTGGTTAAATTATGGAAAGGGAAAAGTGCAAAATCATATTACAAATTAGTCAATTCCTTAGAATATCTCCCTGGCGTTCAGAAATTATTCAAGCATGTCAAAAGACAAGGTTGGATTACTGCCATAGTCTCTGCTTCCAGCATTGATGTGGCTCGAAGAGTTCAACACGATTACGGAGTCGACCACTTATTTGCAAATGAGCTAGTAATCAAAAATGGAAAAGTTTCTGGTGAATTTATCTGGCCTATTGGAGTTGGAAAACACAAAAAAGCAGAAATCATTCGCCATTTGTGTAAAGATCTAGGGATTAAGGCAAAAGAAGTAATTTATATTGGAGATAGTGATACGGATATCGAAGCCTTTAAGGAAGTAGGATTATCTATTGCTTTCAATTCTTCTTCAGAACAACTGAAGAAAGTAGCTACTCATGTTGTCGAAAGCAACAATTTAACTGATGTTTTGCCGTACCTAAAAGATAAAAAATAACCCTACTTCTTTCCTTTGCCCCAATCTAAGAAATTCTCTTTCTTCCTGTTGATAAAATACAACACCGCACAGAAAGTTACTACTAAGATCGCAAATCCTATTTTACTTTTAGTATCAAAATACCTAACTGTTCCACCGAAAGTTGCAGCAATACTACCCATAAATAACCCCATAGTAACGCTATCTTGTAGCTTTGGTAGAAATAATGCTAATAATAAAATGCCTAAGTTGAACAGGGAAATGAAAACATATTTCCTTCCCTCATAGGATAATTTTCCTTGTTCAAACTCTTCTTGTGCTTTTTGAAATTCCTCATTGCATTTACGTTGATTTTCATCAATAACTGCTCGTTCAGGTGTAGTCAATTTATCCGGATCAGCAGGATAAGGATGCTTTCCATAGCAATCAGTATAAGGTCCATGGTAGTAGGAATTTGTTCCCGTATATTCTGGAAAGAACACATTTGCTCCTAAGAATACCATCGGAACATATAACAGGACGATCATCAACATATAGAGAAGTTTGGTCCAATTCATTTCTATAAGAAAGATAAAGAGATATTTAAGGATTTGGTTTTAAAGTACAGGATAACTCAAATCTCCATCTTCTTCCCATCCACATAAAAAGTAGGGTTCTTGAAAACTTGATCGCCATGATAAATGGTTTTAATCTCTCCACCAAACCAATAATTGCTGCCGATCGCTATATGCGCCGTTCCCAGCACTTTTTCATCCATGATCATCGAACCTATCAGCACTGCGCCAGGGTTTATGCCTATACCTAATTCCCCAACTAAACGAACTCTCTCAGGATATTTTGCTCGATCTTCAAATTTCTGAAACGTCTGCTCTAAGAGATGAGCATCTTTTCCCTCTATCCGAACCACTCGGCCTTTTTCTACGTAAATAGTTATTGGGCTTTCCACTAGGATAGCCCCGTCTTCCGTTTTCATGCTGCCATCAATCACAACTTTTCCATTTACACCTTCAAGTCCTTTAGGGGGGATATAGACTTCACCTGCCGGCATGTTGCCTCCTTTACCTAATTCATGATACTCGCCTATATTAGCAACTGCCTCCATTCCCAAAACATCAAAAGTGATATCCGTTCCCGCTTCCGTTTTTACTCGGATCTCATTTGCTTTATCCCATAATTTTTTTATCGCCAATCCTTTCTTCTTCATCCTTGAATAATTCACATTCATCGCTTCCATAAATAAATCAAAATGATGCGGCTTGACATCCGCTAGACCCGTTGCAGATAAAAAACGATGCCCACGTTCAGCACAAAAATTGCGGAAACTTTTTTCTTCTCCAAACCGCCCTAATTTATTTGATACGGTCACAATCACGATGTTATTTTTCTCCAATCTGGTAATTGATTCAATCACATGGTCATCGGCAAACATGAAACCTTTCTTCGCTTCCTGGAAAAGAATATTTACATTCAGGCCTTTTTTCTTTGCCGCATGATAATACCCATATCCTAGCATCCCCGACATCTTTTTATCATCTGCTCCATAGTCGCTAATGATGAGGATATCTTCTTTCTTTACTTTCAAAGAATTTTTCATGATCTTATAGAAATGGGAACTGTGCTTTTCTACTGCATCCATCACCGGCTTATCAAGACCAAACATCAATGAAACTATATCTTAAAGGTATTAAAAGATTGTGTAGGTGGAGAATAAGATTACTCCTTCTTCCTAATCTTAGCAATAAAAAACTCCAGTCACTTCGCTACGCTTCGTTCGTGAGTTTCTTCATTGCACTCTTTATTTTTTTCTAATTTTGGCAATGAAGAAACCTTCCGTATCATTATCCTGCGGCCAGATTCTGAGAGCATGCTTCACCGAAGAATGATATTTCTCTTTCTTGAATTCCATCACGGCAGGACTTAACTTCAAACCAGGCAACGTCACCTTAACTATCTCTGCATCTTCATGGTTTTCCAACAAGAAACTTACCACACCTTCGTTCTCTTCCGGCTCCAGCGAGCAAGTTGAATAAACCATCTCTCCTCCCGGCTTAAGATTTTGAAATGCCACTTCAATCAACTCTTTTTGTTCTCTGGCTAACTTGGTAATCATTCCTGCATTCCAAATACTGATAGTTTTCAAGCTTTTTCGAATGGTCCCTGTTCCTGAACAAGGCGCATCCAACAAAATTTTGTCAAACTGCAGCTCTTTTATCCCCTGACCACGCATCAAGGTAATCAAGCAATTAGTAATCACGCTACGCTGCAGATTTATTCCTAATGATTGCAATCTATCACCCTTACAATCATTTGCTACCAGCAAACCCTCGTTCTTCATCATCGCTGCCATTTGCGTGGTCTTACTCCCCGGAGAAGCAGCCATGTCCAATACAATATCGCCTGGTTTAGGCTGCAAAACTAACGGCGGAATCATAGAGGCAGCTTCTTGCACGTAAATCTTCCCGATGTGGTACTCTAATAAATTTCCTACATCCCGTCGTTCATCATGTTCGATCCAAAATCCTTCTTTGCACCAAGGGATAGGAGTTAACTTCCAACCTTTAGCTTCAATATTTTTCTTTACTTCTTTCACTGAAGCAAGCAGGGTGTTTACTCTGATATTTCTGCGTAGAAAAGACAAAGAATACTTCTTGAACTCCTCCCAGTCGGTCAGTTCCGAATATCTTTCGATAAAAGCAGGTTTAAAGACAAAATGTTCAGTATTAGGGATCTGCTCTGGTTCTGACATTTTGCTAAAGATGGCTATATTCTTTAAATAAGTTTGTAGAATATATATTTTTATTGTAGAGAACTTTGAAAAATAGGGATTTTGCTAATTTTTTACTTGTTTTTTTGCAAAATCACGACCATTTCAAAGGTTGCCCAAAGCAACCTCGGAACAACAGTGACAGAGTCTCTTAGAGAACTTTGCCAAGAAAAAATGAATTATGCAAAGTTCTCTGTAAACTATTTCTTCTTCACTAACTCTATCACTACATCAGACACACAACTCGCTTCAAGAAAAGTATACAAATCTCGTAAGGTGAGATTATTAAAGACTCCTGACTCAAGCCAATAATCACCGGCCTGATCTATGTAAATGCTCCTACTTGCTCCGTAACCCAAGGAGTCTAAAAGGGTATCCAAGGAAGGATTGCAAAATTTATTTGCATATACTGGTACCTTCATTTCTGAAGGAGATATGAGCAAAACATAGACAACATTATACTGCCCAAATATTGCCGGAGACTCCAAAATATCAACTAACCTGGTATTCTCTCCTCTCTTTGTATCATCCTGATATTGCAACTTTATCCAACGCTGGAATAGATCGGCATCACTATGCCATTGGAAAGCATTGGCTTTTGCTCTATCTAGATCAGATGGAGATACGTTTTCCATTAACGTAAAATTTTCGAGATAAGGAGATGTGCTTTCCATGAATATCAATTTCTAGGCGTTATTTAAAAGAATTTGCTTGTAAATACAAAACGCGGGGACAAATTTTATAAATAGCCCAATTAAAAAAATAATAAAATGAATAAATTCCTACCTGGAGTAATAGCAGGTTTACTTACAGCTACTCCTGCCTACGCAGAAACACCTAGTCCTGAAGTAGAAGTCAAGGTTGACACTTCACTAGAAGTAATGGCTGGACTTGAAGCAGCCGTATTAGACCACAAAGTTTCCTTTCCCCTACGACCGGGACTTTCTTTCTTTAATCGTAACTTATTTACTGGAGTATACAGCGCAGACCAAGATTATTTGAGCACCTTCCATATTGCAAGCCTCAACTTTAACATTGTTGACGGTCTAGATTTAGTCACCGAAGCAGACTTGGCCATGCCTTCTGGAGAAGTAGATCCCCGAGGAGGATTCCAATACTTCCAACAGTATGGATATTTTGGGATGTTTAATTATGCTACATTCTCTCCAAAAGGAGTCGATGTATTGTTCATTACTGAGTTGTCATACAACCCCATGTTTACAAAGAAGGTAGGCTTGACTGCCAACATAGAAGTATTGCAAGATCTTGGAGAAAACTTCTATAACAGCACTCAAAGACTACGTTTAGGTACGAACCTTGGTGGATATAAATTTGGTCCGGCTCTAGATTTAAATCAGGCAACTGACCACGGTAGTAATGAAACCACATCTAAATACAATGCTGGCGTTTTCCTAAAGAAGAATTTCTAATAATATTTTAGGGTTAAATAATAAGATCTTCAAAAATCAAGTCGTCCAATAACTATCAGGATCAGATTCTCCATCCCTTGGTGCACGCATGACTAATTCCCCAGATTTATACGTTTGAATAACTTGATAACTAGAAATTACCGCGTCGCAATACTCAGAATTTTCTTTCATTGCAGCTAGATCATATTGCCATCTAGATGGTACAATTACCCGAGGTTCACGCTCATATTGTAATACATCATCATAACCTATAGTGAGAAGTAAATCTTCAGTCAATTTTTGCCCAGCTAGAGTTTCAAACTCATGATTCTTAAGGAGTCCAAACACATAGGTCTGCCAAGGACCAGCAGCTACACGGGCTAGTTCTGGATCTTTACAATTATATCCTATCCAAGCCAATTCTGCTACCGACAATGGACCAGATGATAAATCCGGTTCAGTATCAAAAACAGGCAGATGATCAAGGCTGATTATTTGTCGAGTAGTCATGTAAGTCTTTACTCTTACAAAGGATTTAAAGCTTGTGCAATTATGTCAAAATAGGACTGGACCGCCCAGCCTAATTTTGAGCACGCATGAAATTTGAAGAAATATCAAATTTCAGCGCTGAAAATAAATCTTCGTTTATTTTCATGCGCAAGTATTCCACAAATAATTAGTGGTTTGCTTGCAAACCATCATTCATTACGCTCAATGAAGCAACGACTTCATTGGCGTCCCAGTGAAATCTTTGTTTCACTGTGGAGAATGGCGGAATACTCCGCGTTTTAATCCACAACACAATCTATATAAACCAATAAATCTTCCTATGAGAAGAAAAGGGTGTAAGCATGTCTATCAACGTAGCAATAAACGGATTCGGCAGGATCGGCAGGATGGTCTTCCGCGCTGCTTGGGCTGATAAAAAGATCAACATCGTTGCCGTCAACGACCTTACCGACAACCGCACATTATCTCATCTTCTCAAATATGATTCAGTTCACGGAGTATTTCCAGAAAACGTAAGCTTCAATAACAGCCACCTAATCGTAGGAAAAAAGAAAATTCTGGTTTTAGCGGAAAAAGAACCAAGTAAACTTCCTTGGAAAAAACTCAAAATTGATGTAGTTGTAGAAAGCACCGGAAGATTTACTGATCCTTACAAAGCTGCAGCCCATCTCAACGCCGGCGCAAGAAAGGTGCTTATCTCTGCACCCTGCAAATGCGAGGCCGACAAAGTCTGCCCAACCAATACTGCAACCTTAGTCATGGGCGTCAATGATCACACCTACAATAAAAAGAAACACCACATTATTTCCAACGCTTCCTGCACTACCAACTGTGTTGCCCCTATCTTGAAAGTTATCCAAGATCATATTGGCATTAAGCGTTGTTTTTTTACCACAGTACATGCTTACACTTCATCGCAGAAGATGGTAGACGGCCCTGACAAAAATCTACGCCGAGCAAGAGCAGCAGGAATCAACATCATCCCTACTTCAACCGGTGCCGATGTAGCCGCAGTCGAAGCGATTCCTGAACTGCAAGGAAAAGTCCGGGGCTTAGCTTTTAGAGTTCCCGTACCGGATGGTAGCGTCACTGATTTTACTATCGAAACCATGCGCGAAGTTATGCCTAACGAAGTAAATTCCCTATTCAAAAAGGCAGCAGCAGGAAAACTAAAAGGCATCCTGCAATACTCTGAAGACGAATTAGTATCTACAGATATCATTCATAATTCACATTCCACCATTGTAGACGCAAAACTGACTAATGTCGTAAATGGAAAATTTCTGAAAGTTGTAGCTTGGTATGACAACGAATGGGGATATAGCTCTCGAATGGTGGATATGATTAAGAAGATAGCCTAAACATGAGACAATTTCTTCCCCTTACTCAAAATAGATCCTCTTCAATCCTCTAACTTTCTGGATTCTTCTAACTAGCTCCTTCAAATGCTCCAGATCCCGAGGAACTACTAGAAAAGAACATTCTGCTAACGTCTGACTCAAGAGTTTTGCTTTTGCTTCCTTGACTTCAAAGCCGGTATTGGCAATGCTGTTCAATAAATCTGCCAGCAATCCGCTTCGCTCATCCGCAGTAACATAAAAACGGATTTTCTGGTTAAATCCATTCTTCCATTGCACTTTAATCCAACGTTCTTCTTCTTTCAGCGCCGCCCGGCAATCAGTCTTATGTACAGAGATGATTCTTCTCTTAGTAGCTAATCCAGCAATGTCTTCCCCAGGCAAAGCATAACAGCATTTTGCTAAAACACATACTGCAGTTTCAAAATCAGGAGCTTCTGCTAAAATTCCTTGCTCCTCTGTCGTCACAGGCTTAAGCTGCTTGAAATGCATCGCCGGTAGTTTTTCGTGTTCACGCAATGACTTTCGAATTTTCTGTCGCGCGCCGCCTGATTTAACAATCTTAAGCCAATCGCGTCTTGGTCTTTGATTTTTATTGGTAACGACTTCTACTACATCTCCTGAAGACAATTCTTCTTTCAAAGCCACAAATTTTCCGTTTATTCTTCCCCCCACTGCATGGTTCCCTACTTCCTCATGCACTAAATAGGCAAAATCTAGAATCGTCGCTTCTTTTGGCAACTCTTTCACATCACCCTTAGGAGTATAACAATAAATATTATCACCAAAGACATCGACCTTGGCCATCTCCAAAAATTCTTGGTTGCCATCCTTCTGTAAGTCTAACACTCCTTTCAGCCAAGCGATTTTCTTTTCAAAAAACTGATCAGACTTTAACCCTTTATAACGCCAGTGTGCAGCCAATCCTTCTTCAGCAAATTCATCCATCTCCGGAGTTCTGATCTGTATCTCAACAAATTTTCCATTCGGCAACTTTAGCGCAGTATGGAGAGAACGGTAAAAATTAGGTTTAGGATTAGCAATGTAATCTTTTAGTCTTCCTTCCACCTGCTCAAATTGTTCGTGTAACAATCCTAACAAAGTATAACAATCCTTAATCTCGGGAACAATCACTCGGATAGCAGACAGATCATATTGTTCTTGCAACGGAACTTTGCGTTGCGTCATTTTCTTGTAGATGCTGTAAATATGTTTAGAGCGGCCTTTTATCTTGAGTATTTCTACGTTTCCAGAAGCCAATTTTTGTACTAACTGGACCACTTCAGCAACTAAGCCTTCGCGTTGCTCACGTGACTGCTCTAAGAAATTGATAATTTCTCCATACTTTTCCGGATGGAGAACTTGCAACGCTAGATCTTCCAAAGGATTTTTTATTTTCTCTAATCCCAGCCTATTTGCTAAAGGCGCATATACTTCTAAAACTTCCTCGGCGATACGTTTTTGATCATCGAGAGGAAGCGGTTGTATGGTGCGCAGATTATCTAACTTAGTGGCCAATTTAACAAAAATAACCCGTACATCTCTAAAAGTAGTTAGCAAAATTCTTCGTAATGCTTCTGCTTCGAGCTGCGGATTTTTTGATTTAACCAGTTTAATTTCTTCAACACCTTTTAACAAACCCACTATCTCTTTACCGAAAGCATCTTCTATTTCTTTTTCCGAAGCATACTTGGTAACTTGATGCAGCAAACCGGCGATAACTACTTCCGGGGAAACTTTGCTGTCAACAAGAATTTCTGCTACTCGAAGGTTGTGTTCAAAATACGAATCTTCAGAGAGTCTCTTCACTTCTCCAAGATATTTTTGGGCAAACAAAAGTGCAGTCTGAAAAGCCTTTTCTTGTGAAGTTCCATACTGCTCTCTACAGAGTTGTAAAAACGATTCCTGCCCCATAAGTTAAGAAAAGGAAGGGAGATTTAAAAAAGTATGCAGATAATTATGCCTTACAAAAATCAAAAAATTATTGTTTCGTCCGTGCTTCGTAAAGAGCCTTAACTACTGGCGCATAGGCTTCATTGAATACCTTTGTGGAAGTTAATGGCATAGCAGTACTTCTGTTCCCGGAAACAGCATTATAGATATCTGTGAAATTTAAACCGGGCAAAGGGACTTGCTCAAAGCCACGACCTCTAAAATCATCTGCTGCTTTAGCAACAGGACCTGTAAACACTCCTAATACTACCTTGCTACCTTCATAATCAGATAAATATGAAACAGTCTTTACTCCCGCCGGCATATGTCCTCGGACAGAATCCAGTTCATGAAGAACTGATTCTCTGACAATTTCAAGCGGGCTTTTAGGATCTGCAACTTCAAACGCATACACCAAAACCCCTTCCCCAGAATTTTTTCTTCCCGTAGTTACAGAACAGAGGGAAAAATACTTACCACTAAACATCTCTTCGGGGAATTTTCCTAAGCGCAAGAAATGTTCAAATGAGTCAAAGAATCGTTGATCTACTGCCCAGAAAGGATTTTTTCCTTCCGGAGCCATGTTAGTCACATAGGACGGTAATTTCCCTTCTTCAGCTAACTCCCTTAGCTTACCGCTTTTTGTAGTTTCTTGATTAGAAAAAAATTGGGCATAATTAGTTGCAGGATCAGCAGAGAAAACCTTTCTTATCGCCACATATAGCGGTACTTTTCCTTCCATTTTTCTAACTAAGGCACTGATATCGCTTCCTCTAAATCTGCCGGCGTCATCCTTAATTATCCCCGAGTCATTCATCCGACGTAGAACACCATAAGTAAAACCGGTTGCACTATCCACTTCAACAGTGGTATACATTCTTTCTGCACTAATCCTATAAATTCTGGTTGCCGCTTTAGGTGCAGGCACTTCTCCATCAGGCGTTACTTCACTTTTTGCAGTTGCATCTTCCACTAGATCTGAAAGAGGTATCTCTTTTTCACTTCTGGTCATGCCCCGAGACACAAGAGTAACTCTATCAAACTCAGGTTTCAAATCCTGAGGAACAAGTTCCCTACCGGCCGCGTATTGAGCTGCAGCAATAATCATACTTGCCACGGTCGCATGAGTTACTTTTTGAACCGAAAAAAAGGGTGAATTTGGATTAAGATACATCATTCCTTCTTCTCGGTCGAGAGAAGCGATTTTCCCCGCTTTAGAACTGTTAATAATCACTTCATATGGAATTTTACTGTTCAATATTCCCTGTAATCTTTCGCCCATTGCAGAAGCAACTTCCGCGACAATTTTACCCCCATCAGTGATTTCTCTATGCTTCTCTTCCATTTCCATATCCTGCCGAACATTTTTCAGGACACCCATAATATGGGCACGTAGTTTCTGATACATGGGATGATCTCTGATGAAGTCATCTCGATCAAAACCTACGATTGAGTCAAGACCATCAGCATGAATTATTCCAAATACTCTGCTCGCTAGTGCTGCCTTCTTCATAAAAGAACTTATATCAGAACCGCCCACTGCCCTGCCGTTTACTTTCACATAGATGCCTGCATCTCCAGACGGTAATTTCTGTGAAGCATACCAGATTGAACCTTTTACCTCGCCAATCAAAGAATCGGAAAGGTCTATCTTATACTCAACCCCATTAGCCAATCTTCGTGGTTTAACTTCTTCTCCATTTAAGTAGACAACAAAATCTGGAAGCACGGGCATTTCTACCGCTAATTTTCTTCTAAGCTGTTCTACATATAACTCTCGTCCTTCTTTTAAAAATCGTAATCCACGGATAACAATATTTGTTCCACTACTTTCTGCTGCTGCTCCAACTTCTGCTATTATTGGCTTAGAGTCGTCCCCTTCTAGAGTAAGATCTTCTCTTACAGTATAAATAGCCCTGCCTTTCCTCGAGGTTTGGAGCGTATAAGATAATCCCAACGTCTTTAAAACTAGAGAAGCGATACCGTGCTTACCCACCATTCTCCTCCCCTTTGGAGAAACAGGATCCTGTAACTTGGGGCTATCTCCCATCCTGTAGAAAGAAGCCAACCCCCCTTCATCCATGCCACACCCATCATCCATGATACTCAAAACTTGTTCTGTCGGATCATAGTGTATATCAACACGTTCAGCGTCAGCATCATGCGCATTTGCTACTAATTCTGCAATGCACACCGGGATTTCTTTAAAGAGAAGCCTACCCATCACTTCAGAAAGATTTCTACCGTGATCTCTTCGTAAAACCAGATCGCTCAGTTCAGGCTTCCCGCCCACAGCCTCTACAGTAACCATCTCAAAGTTGTCGAACGGTAACTTTAAAAGAATTATGGTACTATAGGCTCTGTAGAACCTATTTCCTAAGAACTTCTTCAATCCTCAGCAGCCGATTATATTTCGCAATCCTCTCTCCACGACAAGGAGCGCCAGCTTTGATCATCCCGCAGCCGATCGCTACTGCCAGATCAGCGATAAAAGTATCTTCCGTCTCTCCGCTGCGATGGCTGACCATCACTTTCCAACCATTTTCATACGCCAATTTCACTGCATCCAGCGCTTCCGTCAAGGTACCGATCTGATTTACTTTCAAGAGTAAGCAATTGCAACTTCTCTTCTGGATCGCCTTCTTAATTCTAGTTACATTCGTAACCGTCAAATCATCTCCGACAATCTGAATCTTACTCCTTCGTTTCAATTCCGCAAAACTGGCAAAGTCTTCCTGCTCAAAAGGATCTTCGATGGAGATGACCGGATATTTCTTGATCAAGCTAAGATAATATTCCAATAATTTTTCTTTACTCATAGTTACATGAAGAAGATATTTCTCTTTATTATAAAACTCGGAAGCGGCGCAATCTAGAGCAATTTCTATTTTCCCTTTATATCCAGCTAAAGCAATTGCCTTGACCAGCAGATCCAGTGCCTCTTCCGCCCTGTTCAAAGGAGGAGCAAAGCCGCCTTCATCGCCAATATTGGTTGCTTCTTTGCCGTATTTTTTCTCAATCACTTCTTTCAAAACATGATACACTTCGCTTCCCATCTGTAAAGATTCAGCGAATGTTTTTGCTCGAGGAGAGATCATAAACTCTTGAAAGGCTAATTTATTACCAGCATGCTTGCCGCCATTAATAACATTGAAGAAAGGCCGCGGCATACTTGGTTTTCTATCCAATCCCGCTAACTGATGAAGATGCTGAAAGAGAAATTTCTTTTTCTCTGCATTCGCTGCTCTCGCTGCTGCTAAGGAAACTGCAAGAATAGCATTCGCACCAAATTTACTTTTATTTTTTGTACCATCTTTTCTGATCATTGCTTCATCAATCTTGCGTTGCTCTTGGCAATCCATTCCTCTCAATAACGGAGAAATCTTTTGCTCTACATTCCTAATCGCTTTCCGCACGCCTTTACCAAGATATCTTTTTCCTCCATCACGCAATTCAGCCGCTTCATGCTTTCCAGTAGATGCGCCGCTAGGAACTGACGCAGATTGACAAGTTTGCTTCGTAAAAAGATCAACTTCTAAAGTAGGATTACCTCTACTGTCAAGAATTTCCCGAGCTTTAATTGCAGTTATGGATGACATTTTTGGTTTGATAACTTTTAGTATCAGTTGATATTTTTAGATATCATTAACTCAAAGTAGCGCAACACCTAAAACCAATAGAGTAATCGTAATAATTGGTATCGTGCGCAGGGTTCTGCACGTAACAATCTGCTGTTTTTGGCTCTCTTGCATAATATGTTCCCAAAAAGAGAGCATCGTTTGGTTTTCCTTCAGGAGCATCAAAAACAATTTCGTCATTATTACCTAACAGATCATAAACACCATAGCTATTAGTACATTCGAGGAATGAACCGGTTGGTTGTCTTCCATCCGGAACCAGGGATAATCTTGGATCATCGAGTTGAGTAGTACTTCTTCCTAAAGCACCAAGTGGCCAGGCTCCCTCTCTATTACATTTTCCGCTGACATATTCAGAACCATAAGGATATTTTGTCCTCTGTTCGCCCACACATGCTGTTACCCACTCTTCCTGCTTACATAGTCGTTTACCTGCATTATTACAGGCCGCTTCAGCTACAACTTTACTGACAAAGCTTTGGGGCATAACTCCTGGAGCCGAAATAGCCTTAGGTACAAAAGAAGATGATTGCTCAGCACCGCGTTCCGGCATTTCTTTTGGTGTACCTTTACTCGGTTCATTTCCTACCCATTTATTATATTGCGAATTAGCAAGATTTCCAGGATAGTAATCCGGTGAAGCAGCTTGTCCCGTGGTAAGATCTACAACGCTTGCCTCCCACTTATCAATACAAAATTCGCCGTTGATATTGGCCATTTCCGGTGGACAATTTCCACCGATAACCGCAGAGATAAAATTTCCAGCTTGAGAAAGAACAGAGCCTGCGATAGAAGTCGAGGTAAATGCGCCAGCATTTTCTAAATCTCTGGCTAATCCCTGTCTTTTTAATATTTCCTGGTTTTGATTCGCTGGTCGTTCAATATTTTTAACAAACCAAGCTACCCATTCATCAACTGATTTTTCCACCGTTATCTCAGCAGGATAGGTTTGTTGAAGATAATAAATCATGTAATCAATATTTTTTTTGTAGTCTTGAACTGCTGCCAATTTAGTTTGATCAGAAGTAGGGCTTCCATAATGTTGTAGATAAGAAACTCCTAAGCCGCCACAAATGTTATACTGCCATAAACCAAAAGAGCAACATCTTCCTTTTCCAGGGATAGGGATGCTTGAACCGCTATTCTTTTCTCCATAAGCACCGCAATCGCCAGCTGCGGCAGAATTCAATCCTGACTCTCCTCTTGCATTTGCAACCAGAGCCTTAGCCAGATTTTGATTCGGTAGTTGCGGTACAATATCACGATACAATTTAGCTGCTGTTCCCGCATCGCCGGTTTTAGCCGTCGCAGTTGGTGTAACACTTGTCTGGGTTGGTTTTAATTCCACTACTTTCAAATATTTTTCTGAAAAACTAACCCAATCACCGCGAATAGTATCCCACACTTTACCTTTCCTCACTTTTGCCAACCACGTCGTTAATTTCTGCCAGACTTCATCAATTTCTCTGCAACGATTACCATTACATTTTTCAGTGGAAGGTTGTACTGCTTGCTGGCTTGGCACAGTTACACCAACTGGCACAAGAACTGGCGTAGTAGGAGTGATTGTAGGCGGAGCAATGGCAATTCCTGTAGGCGCACCGCAAGAAATAAACCCAAACCATCGTTTATCCGGCCCTATATCTTTTGAAACATCAAGAGTTCTTCTCTCCACATTATTAAGCACATTTCCACCAATCACTTCTACTTTACTGCCACCTAAATTATTGACCACAATATCACAATGACCTCTGCCACCAAGGGGCACATTATTATAGTCTATATTACATTCACTGCTGTCACTCTCAGCAGTGGTACAATAACAAATGATATCTCCTTCTTCGATATTATTTCTTTCAGACATAGAGTGCGTTTGACAAGTCCCTGGATTATCATAAACTGATCTAAAATATCTTGTATGCGCGCATTCAAAAGGAAAATCTGAGATTCCCGCATTTCTGACAACAAATGAAATAAAAGCTGCAGACCAAGCAGAACCAGATTTATCATCAGGACTTACTGGATCAAGACTCATGCATCTCGGCACTGGAATCTTACCGAAATAATTATCTTTAATATACTGCCTCATGGTCGGATCAGTTTCTTTAGTTGCTCCTTTATCCCAGCGTTCCCATTCTTGTATTGCAACCGCTACAAGGTTTTGTTTTGCCGACCCTGAGTTCTGAACAGTTCCAAGAAAAGTTGCCGCTTCAGAAGTTGATGAACCACCAAAAACAGTATCCATAACTGCTTTCATTACTAATGTTCTTCCAGTTGGGCCAAAATGTATCCCGTCACCCAAAGAACTATCAGCTTTGCCACAATATCCACAAGTGTCACTTCCAGGAGAACTTTCTATGACGGAATAAGTATCCACAGCATAATCTATTAAATCAGTTTTTCCTAGTTGATTATCCAAAAGGTCAGCATTGAAGGCTTTAATTCGTTGTACTGCTTCCGGCGTTCCATATCCTCCGCCTGCTCCTTTAGTTGGAGTGTTAGTAAGCATTATAACCGTAATATCCGAATCTTTTTCTTTCACCATTTCTGCAAGCCTAATTGCAGCAGCTTTGTATCTTCCTGGAGTCAAACCGCTAAAATCACTCTGCCCATTTGCAGAAGGATCAATGATTACATAATCTAAATTATCATTGCTTAGTACTTGTGCCAACAAAGGAGCTTGTGCTTCGGGATTAGCTCCTCCGACAGCTTTCAGTATAACCGTAGAGCCAGGGCAAAGACTTTGAATTATGTTGACATTCCTCCAGTTGAGACCTAGAGCACTTCCGTCCTTATTAGTATCCCAGGTATTAGAAGCTCCGACTAAACCAAATACTTTATTCTGACATCCGCCCGATTCCTGAGCTAACGCACTCAAGGTTAAAAAAAGTCCAACTAAAACAAAAATAACTCCTCTCCTCATCCTAATCCCTCTTCAACAATCATAAACTTCTTACTTGCGGTAACTTTCTTTCCCAACAACGAATTCTCTACAATCACATCCAACGTATATTCGCCAGGAAGAGCATCTGCTCCCATCACAAAAAAGTCGGCAAAGACAACTTCTTCTGTATCTTGTGCGCTGGCAACTTCAAAATTATAAACATTCTTCTGATCTGCTTCCAACACCACTTCGCCGAATGGATTCTTAATGCGATAATTTCGCAGTAATATAACTTGCTGATCAAAAGTACTGCTTTCAACCACAAAACGCACATATACATTTTCTAAAGCGCTAAATTCTTGCTGTTGCCGAACACAATTCAAATTCTCATCAACATAACTGCAGAAAGCGACTTCCTTCACCGCTAAAAATCCTTCCCTCCCCACCGGAAGAAATTCTGTATTCAGTATTGGCTCAGCAGAAACATCCTCTCTAACCTTAAGCGTTCCACTATAAACTAATAATAAAATAATAGCGCTGGTGAATACCATGGTAATCAAAACTATAAACACTTCCACTTCGATTTTCCCATTCTTACGCATTACTCACACCACATTGTGCTTCCTGTTCAATTTCCGCAAAATAGGTTGCAATTTTCTGATATTCTGCATTATTCTTTACTTCTTCCGGATATTGATCAAGAGGTTTCCCCAATGGATCTACTCGGTTCTTAAAGACCTTGATCAGATGACAGACATCTTCTTTCACCGCGATTTTCCAATCAACATTCGCTTTCTGACTTTCAGAAATTTTAGCTGCTACTATATAATATAAGGCAACTACATCCTCAAGATCAGCAACTCCCCTATTTACAACACCTTTAGCAGTTCCAATCACCTGTTGATAATTCTCTTTCTGGAAATCCTGATGCATCTGGCTGGCAATAACTGATATAAAAGGTTCAAGGCGTAAGGTAATAGGTTGCGTATGCGCATGTTTGCCTACTTGTGTTCGTACCGGTGTTTGCGCATTGTAACAATTACCTACTGCATCTGGTAACAATAATTCTGCCGTTACAGAAATAGTTTTTTCATTCTGCGCATATGAAGTTCCCGCTGCTTGTCTTACTCTATATTCGCAACTGTTGCCGCTTCCAGGAGCGCCGATAACATTTTTGAATTTCAATCCTTTGTAATCAAAGGTAATATCTCTTATCTCCTGAGAGGTTAGCCGATCTTTTCCGTCTTTGCTAGTTATGAATCCAGCCTGTACAGAATAGCCTTTATCATTTTTCACAATAGTAATGCCTTGGTCTACCGGATCATAGATTCTATACGAGCCATCATCAAATTTATCATACTTAAACTTTAAAGTTGCTGTTCCTATTTCTCCAGATGGAAAATCTACATAGCTCGGAGGAGTTGCGCATTCCTTATCCCCTCCAACTAATACTATAGATGTAGACGCTCCAGTAAATAAATCAGGTGTGACTGTTCCTAAAAACATTTCTGGCGGGAAGGTTCCGGGAATTCCAACAGGTAATTGTTTTAATTCTACATATTGCTGCGGTAATCCTGAAGCAGTCATCTTCACACAATATTTCTGGCTGCCATCAGTTACTGCATTCGCTCTGACTTTAATCTCTTCTCCTTTGGTAAAGATGCCCGGTGTACTGCACGGTATCCAAGATTGAGTATCAGTATCATAACAACTAACAAATGGATCCTGCAAGTAAGCTCCATCCCCGCCGCCAAACATTTTCACGAAGTCAGGGCAGTGATATTTTCCAGTATTAAATTGAACTTGACATACCCCTACACCCGGCGGTGAAACGTCTACGATGGGGAAATAAAACTTTCCATCCTTATATCCTTCATCATAACAGGTATCGGGACTAAATCCTTGGTCAAGCTGTAACTCTACCACGACATGGTCATACCTAAACGGTTTATTTACTCGCTGGGGTGATGGAATAGGTACAGAGAAGAATGAATTTTGCGCTAACCCGCTAACTCCCCTTCCACCATCTAAGAGATGTTTTTTATCACCTTCTAAAATTGAACTTACTTCTGTTGTAAATTGACAATCGCAAGGCTGATCCCCACCGCAGGTTACTCCCGGTCTGCTGCCTCCAGTATCTTCTGGGCCAACACAAGTTAGATAGACATTATAACTCCTGACTCTACAGCCTGGTAGGATCATAGCTCCGATCTCATAATTGTAGACCGCATTTCCAGTTGTAGGATCGTAAGTTGATAATTCTCTATGCGCAGGGATGACATGCACCGTAGTTTTCCCAGGAACTGCATACGCTGCATCTAAAATGAAATCTGTTCCTAATGGCCAGTCATAGCCGAACGCAGCCATACACATTGATTGCGTTAATCCTTCTGAGCCGGCAGCGAAATAATTATTCAACTGGGCATTACCATAATCACTTTTCACGTCACTAATGGAAGAGTCCATTGCTTCTCCGATGGAACCAAAGGTCGCATCAGTAACCGCGCCAACTCCTTCTAAAGCACCTTTCTCTTCATCGCCAAAGCTGTAAGGGCTGCATTGATTGGTAAAGTAGGAAATCGCCTTGTATACTAAACCGCAGACATGTTGAGTGAAAATAGTTTTACAAACCCCTGCATCAGTTAATCCTGTTATCTTTGCTTCTTGAATACAATTTCGTAGTCCTTCCAAGATTCCTCGCAACGTAATCAAATGCGCTCTTACCCGGGATAAACATACTGTTTGATAAGCTCCTAGAAATTGCGTATTAGGACTTACTTGATGAACTTTTCTCGGCTCACTAAAGTAATCAAGCAAATAGTCTGCTCCGAATGCAGATGAGAAATCTCTTCCAGAATAATATCTCCATTCTGGATAATAAGTCCCAAATTGGCTATTACTTTCCTTAAATATTGTAGCTTGTCGATAAGACCAGTCTTCAGCTACTCCGTCCTGTTCCTTCATTGCTGTTCTTGCACGAACCACTCTGGGGGCTTCTTCATTGAATGTACAGACGCATTGTAGCAAGCCAGTTTTATCTCCCGTAATTTCTTTCTGCTGATAACTTCCATCAGCTCCTACTTCTACATCGACAAAACAATCATTGGTATATCCAGCTGAGAATTGTTTTGTGGTGAGCTGGGTCCCACCACTTCCTGACAACTCGACCTGACCTAGATCACTTACATGCTCTTCAAAGCAACCATACGTTCCAGATTTTCCACTGCTGGCAAGGTTTGTAATTCCGCCTTTTGTATAAGCTGAATATCCTGACCGACGCGGATTCCTACATGCTTGCGCACAAGATTTATCCTGTGCGATGATAAATTGATCTGAATTGTCCGGTTTGTAGGCAAACAAATCACCTGCCCCGGCATAAGCATTAGCTTGCTGTAAGCTTAATCCAAAATCATGAACTAATTCTAACTGCAATACTCTTCCTTCACTGCTAAATGCCGTGTCTTTATCTTGTGGTTTCACAGTATACAAGAAATTGCCGTGTTGATAACAAGTGAACGCTCCCTCATTAATGAGTTTAGCTGCTTTCACATTTGGATTAGCAATGTTAACATTCTCCTCAATCTTTTTACCACAATCTTCTATTTCCACTAAAGGAACTCCCCTGCTACTAGCCGAACATTGATTTTGTTCCGCAATGACCGTATCTACTTCATCTTTGTCTTTTGAAGCAGTCCATCCTGCTGGTACTGTCCGGCATAACACTCGGTCTCCCGTCCAGCGATAGGCTTGGTCTAAGATTGATTCTGTTTTCCACAAGTTAGCAGTAGTCGGACAAAGTTCGTCTAGCGCTTTATTCGTATCCTTCCAATCTTTACGTAAAGAATCCCCTCCCTCTAGCAAACCTTGCCCATCTAATTCGCGCCAATGCTCAATTTCACTTTGTAAATAATATTTATTCTGCTCAACAGGAGAAGGACATTTTTCATCATCTGGATTGGCTCGAGTAAAGAAATATTCTAATTTTTCTGATACAATTCTCGCATATCTGGTTGCTAATCTTCCTAGGAATGAAGCGATCCAAGCTACTCCCGTTACTAAAATTGCTTTCTCTAAAATTGGAAGCACAATATCTATTTTATCGATGGTAAATTCTACTGCATCCAAACCCTCTTCTGCTAAAAAGTCAGGAATCATATCCTCACTTTCTACTGGAATATCAATGAAGTATCCTAATTCCTGACAAGAAACTTGGGTTTTTAATTCACCCATCTGCCCATTACCTAAATTTTCCCGATAAGTAATTTTAATTTTCATGGGAAAGACAATCTGCCTTCTGCCAAACTCATCCCAGAAATCATCGCTTACCTCGCTAAATTTTTCCGTGGGAAACAAAGGTGCTCGTACATACCAGCTGGTTTTATCCGCATTATGGATCGGCTGCGGTTTATTTGGGAAAATATTACAACCTATTTTGGTACTATCGTCTTCTAACATTCCCTGCGTGCAAGCTCTATCAAATTGCACGCTTTGAATCTGGAAGGCTGGCTGCCCTTGTGTGGAAACTCCTCGACCACGATAGCTGAAGTTAAACACCGCAGTAACTTCTTCTCGACCTTCATCAAGTAAGGTAGGATTTAACCGCAGCGGTGCTTGAAACTGAGCAATCGTTTGTACATCAAAATCAAAATCTGCCGAGAAACAGGTATTCACTGTAGCCAGCTTCTTGGAAAAACCAGTTTTGCCGCTTTTATCTACTGCAACAAGATAGACGTGATAAGTAAACTTCTGAGCAGCTTGGATTTGTTCAATCGGAAAGATCGTTTCCGCGCTTAAACCGGCAGGAATTTCTCGTAAAACAATATCTTCTAACCGCAGCGGCTGACTCTCCAGATTAACTTCTGAAAAGACAAATTTTCCTTCAGTATCTGCCGTAACTTTTTCCCAGGCCTTGTCAAACTTCGGCGTGAATTCATATGAAAGGGGGCGGAAAACAAACAAATAAATATCTGCGCCTGGTTCGGTAGTTCCAGTTATGTCTGTCTCCGCCTTC
>Ga0209541_10005571_pt1 | contig 21923 bp, 20 predicted proteins | sample RifCSPlowO2_01_FD_184027 | JGI IMG/M metagenome (GOLD analysis project Ga0209541, IMG submission 184027) | Groundwater microbial communities from Rifle, Colorado - Rifle CSP2_plank lowO2_0.1 (SPAdes) (version 2) | ecosystem: Environmental > Aquatic > Deep subsurface > Groundwater | place...
TGTTTTTGATGCACCCTCTTAGCGTTGTTAATAAGATGTCCATTGCTCATGTCTAAAACAGCTTGTATTATCTGCGATGGAGCTTCTCCATGGAATCCGTAAGTGGCAAAAAAACGCTCTCCGACTTCTTCACCAAAAAGATCATCAAGACCCTGAGTATATGCTTTTTGAACAGTCATGCCTGATGGACCTGGCTCAGAAGTTCTGAATAGTGTATCGTCAAAATCAGATGCAATTAAATATCTTGGGCTATTCATGCTTTGACTTAATATAATTGATCATATTTTCAAAAATGGGTAAACCTTGAGGTTTATCAATTTTTATTCGTCGCCAGTTGGGGTGCTGCTCGATTTTGACAAATCTTTCCGGATGGGGCATGAGGCCCAAAATTCGGCCGGTTGGATCAGTTATCCCGGCAATGGCATTTAAAGCTCCATTCGGATTAGTCGGGTATTTTTGTGTTGGCTTACCATTCTCATCAACATATCTAAATACCACCAATCCTTGCCTTTCTATTTTTTTCAAAGTTTTCTGATCTGTAAAGAATTTACCTTCCCCATGGGCTACCTGGAAAGAAACCCTGCCACCGTTCGAGGTGTTTGGCAAGAAAACACATTTTGATTTTGTTTCTATTTTTAAATTTATCCATCTGCATTCGAAGTGTCCGGAGTCATTATTAGTAAGGGTGGCATCCATTTTTCCTAAGTTGCCAAATGGCAAAAGACCTGTTCTAATTAAAACTTGAAAACCATTGCAGATTCCAATTATTAAGGTATCGTTTCGTGTAATGAATTTTTTTAAATTCTCTGAAAAAAATGAGGCAAGTTCAATTGCTAGAATTTTTCCGGACACAACATCGTCCCCGTAAGAAAATCCTCCCGGAATAGCTAGAATTTGATAATTATTGAGATTGTCTTTTTTATTGCGTAGATCATTGACATGAACTATTTTTACATTTCCTCCTGCAAGATTAAACGCAAAAGCAGTTTCTTCATCGCAGTTTATTCCATCAGTTTTCAAAACTAAAATTCTTGGTTTATTCATATGCTTATCATGTCATCCAAATATCCTTTTCATTGGCGCTTGCCATGATTTTTTTAAATCTCCTAAGTCTGCTTGGAAAAGCTTTTTCTTATTGGCTGAAACAGTAATTATTTTTTCTTTTTTTGTTTTGCCCAATATTTTATTGGGGATATTTTTAAATATTCTTTTGGCAATTGTTGCATTTTCCACTTCAACAATAAAACATCCTGATGCTTCATTAAAAAGAAAGTAATCAGGACGGGAAGATGTGGAAACCGTTGCGCCCATGTTACCTCCGCCACACATTTCGAAAACAGCAGTAATTAGTCCTCCTTCACTTATGTCGTGGCATGATAAAATTTTTCCAGTTTTTACTCCTTTATAAATTGCATCAAGAACTTTTGGAAGAAGTTTTAAATTAACATGGGGAATATATTCGTCTTCCATGAGTCCATTCGGCCACCTGGAAGGTGTTTTCAAGACATCGAAGTAAGTAGAGCCGCCCATGCTTTCAGGGTTTAACTTCCCAACTAAAATAATTATTGAATCTGTTTTTTTAAAATCTGAAGAAACTGTTTTTGTAATGTCTGGAATTTTTCCAAAAACAGACATGCAAAGAACTGGAGGAATTTTTATTACTGCTCCATCTTTTCCTCTGTATGTTGATGAAAGACTATCTTTGCCCGAAATGACAGGAATTTTGAGCGCTTTCATAAAATCGCAAACAGCATCAACAGATTTATCCAAGCTCCACAAAGATTCTTCATCCGGAAATGGCCAGATGTAATTATTAATTAGTGAAGCATTTTTATAATCTCCGCCAACCGCGACATAATTGGAAATTGCCTCTGTTCCCGCCCAAATACTACCCCAATAGGGGTCAACCTTATTTAATATTGGATTAAGTCCGTGGGAAATGACCATGCCATAGGGCTTATCTAAAATTGGTCTTAAGACAACTGCATCATTTGGCCCATCCAGACTCTCTCCGCTAAAAGGTTGCAAAGTGTTTGTGCCCTGAACTGTGTGGTCGTAAAGTCTGACAATTGGTTCTTTGGAGCATACATTTCCATGAGATAAAACTTTTTTCAATACGCTAATCCATTCTTTTTCATTCTTTGGCCCGCCTCGGAAGAGTCCTGCAGTCTCCCACGCCTGTCGAGCAGGCGAACTCGCTCTACTCCGTTCCTCCGAGGTGATTGAATAGTCTCCTCGGAGATGTATTTTTGAAGGTCGGGTCGCTGTCATTTTTCGCTGAGGAAGTCCGTGATGAAGAAATTTCATGTTAAGATTGCAGATTAAATCTTTTTTGAAATAAACTTTTAATTTCTTACTTCCGTCAAAATATCCCAGAACAGTACTTTCGGTATTAAATTTATTGCAGATGTCAATGAATTTTTTTAAATTCTCTTTACTGACTGCGACAATCATTTTTTCTTGGGATTCCGAAACCCAAATCTCCCAAGGAGACATGCCTTGATACTTAAGCGGTGCTTTTTCAAGATAAACTTTTACTCCTGTTTTTTCTCCAATTTCACCAATTGCGGAGGAAAATCCTCCTGCACCGCAATCCTGAATTGCTTTAATCAAGTTTTTACTTCTAGCTTCATCCAGAGCATCAAACATCCGTTTTTCTTCAATAGCATTGCCTATCTGGACAGCACTTGAGTTGACATCGATAGTTCTATCAGTCATTGCGGCACTGGAGAATGTAGCTCCGTGTATTCCATCTCTGCCTGTTTTACCTCCGACTGCAATAACAATATCTCCAACATTAACATTTCCTTTTTGAGAATTTTTTTTGGAAAGTATTCCATATGCGCCAACTATGATTGTTGGCTTGGCGCGAAAATCATCGTGAAAATGCACAGAACCGTTATTAGTCGGAATGCCCATTCTGTTGCCGTAGTCTTTGACGCCCTTAACAACTCTTTGTAAAAGATATTTTGGAGGTAAACACCCTGCTGGTAATTTTGAGAGAGTCATGTCGGGGTTGGCAAAACAGAAGATATCAGTTGAGGCGATTGTTTTTGCTCCTCTGGCAGTTCCTGCAATATCTCTGAAAACTCCGCCTGATCCTGTTGCCGCTCCGCCGTAAGGTTCAATTGCGGAAGGGCTATTGTGTGTTTCCACTTTTCCGCAAATGGCTAAGTCTTCGTAAAAATCCATGACTCCGGAATTATCAACAAATGCGGATAAAATATTTTTATTATGTTTTAGAGCTTCAGCTTTTAGTCTTTCAATCAGCGGTTTTTTAATTTTTCCATCAACGAAAAGACGCGCTTTGAAAGTTTTATGCGCACAATGTTCGCTCCACGTTTGCGCAAGAGTTTCTAGCTCTATATCTTTGGGGTCTCTTGCTAAATTTAAAAAAAATTTTTGAATTATTTTCATTTCCTCCAGGTTTAAAAATAATTTGTCTTTCGAAAGACTTATTAATTCTTCATCATTCATATTGCGTATTGGTATCATTTGTGTTTTTCCGACAATGCCTTTGATAAGAAGTGTTTTGGGTTCTGCCGTTACGATATGCTCGACAATTTTGTTCCAAAGATTTAATTTTGTCGCAAGTTTTATTGCTTCATCTCTTGATTTTATTCCAAAAAATTCATACTCCCAACTTGAATCAGTAGCAATAAGTTTTATTCCCAAGTCACTTGACGCTTTTATTATTGAGGCAACCTCGGGATTCATAACGCCCGGCTTATAAGCAATTTCTATAATCTGACCCTTATTGTTCTTGGAAGATTCATTTATGGAATAAGTTTGATTAATATTTTCCGATAATAATTCTTCAGCAAGAACTTTTGCTTGTTTTTTTGTTATTCCTTCAAGACGGTAAATTTTTATTCGGAAAAAAATATTTTCTCGTTTGGCATCCTTATTTTTTGATTTAACTCTGATTACATGAATTGCCATAAATTATTTTTTGTAAAATCTTTGCATATCTCTGTGTCCAATGTCAGTTCTATAATGCAAATTGTTATCTTCAATGTATATCGTAGACATTGCCTGATACGCAAAGCGTCGTGCTTCGATTACATCTTTTCCGCTTGCAACCAAGTGAAAAATTCGACCGCCGTTAACAAAAAAACGCTTTCCTTTTCTGATAATTCCTGCGCCAAAAATCGTAATATTCGGCAGCATTATTGCTTTTTGTAATCCGAAAATTTCTTTTCCTTTGACAAGCGAATAATTATCCGGGTATCCTCTTGAGCAACCGGCGACGCTGATCCTTACTTTGTTGTCAAGGTTGATTTTTAGCTTATTAATATTTTTCATTCGGACTGCCTTAACAATTTTCAAGTAGTCTGTCTTTATTGACGGTAATATAACTTCTGCTTCCGGATCACCCCATCTTGCATTAAATTCAACAATTTTTACGCCAGTTTTCGTTAACATTCCTCCCAAATAGAGCATGCCTTCATATGGTCTATTTTCCTTTACCATTCCCTTCATGAATGGATTTAGAATGTTTTCCCTAACCTCCTTCATAATTTTGGCAGTAATTATATTGCAAGGAGAAACACAGCCCATGCCTCCGGTGTTTGGTCCGCGATCATTGTTATAAATATTTTTATGATCTTGCGCTGCGCCAACGATAACATAATTTTTTCCATCACATAAAGCGAATAAAGAAAGTTCTTCTCCGATCATGCATTTCTCAATCAAGAAAGTTTTTCCTGATTTTCCAAACTTCCCCATCGTATTAATTGCTCTTATTGTTTCCTGCTTATCTTTTGCATAAATTGCTCCTTTGCCAAGAGCCAGACCAGATGCTTTTATAAATAAAGCTTGCTCGGACAGTTTATTGACATATTTAATTGCTGTTTTAGTGTCAGAAAAAGATTTGAATAATGGAGTTGGCAACTTATATTTTTTCATAAAATTTCTTGCCCATTCTTTATTCCATTCAATTTCAGCAGCATTTTTTGTAGGACCAAAAGTTTGAATCTTTTTTGCTCGCAGTCTTTCGACGAATCCATTGGCCAATGACTCGTCTTGTGCTACATCAACAAGGTCAATATCGTATTTTTTACACACATTTAGAACAGCATCTAAATCGTTGACATTCACCATCTGCAAAGAGCATATTTTTTTATTCTTAAAATCAACCAGTCCGTTTCCAGGAGCAACAAAAATCTTTTCTACGTTTTTATTTTTTGCATAAGTTTTTGCCAGAACATGTTCGCGTCCTCCGGAACCCAAAATCAAAATCCTTTTTATTTGCATAATTTCGATAAAGATTTAATGTATAATTTATTTTCTTTCAATTTGAGTCGAGAATATAATGTTTTGATCGTATCGTTTTTTTTAATTTTTTCAAAACATCTTCCCAACACTTTTCCAAAATCAAAATCATTAGATAAAAAGTGATTTGAGCACCCTGCATAAGTAGAGCGATTGTCTAAAAAACCTTGTATTGCTTTATCTGTCATTTTTTTCCTATTCCAGAGTCCGATGGTATTGTCGGGATTTTTTACTGTTTCATTAATTTTATCCGGAATAAGACCTGGGTGAGTATTTAGAATTCTATTGGGGAATGCATTAATAACTTCCTGAAGAATAATTTGTTTCCATCCTGCAAGACAGACATAATCAATATCAAGATTTTTTAACAAGGGAAGAAGTTTTTCCTTCTCAGGGCATATTTCTATGGGTAATTTATTCCTTCTTGCTCTTTTTAATCCTTCCGCTTTTGCCGTATCACTTATAACAGAGATAATTCTAGCATTTATTTTTTTTGTTTTTATGCCGTCAATTATTGCCTGCAAATTGGTTCCGGTTCCCATATTTGATATCAAAACAGCAAGTCTTTTTTTCATGGTTTTATTATTTCCTTTGCATGCTCTCCAATATCGATAGGATAATTTCCCGTGAAGCAGGATGTGCAAAAAACACCTTCCGGAAGTCCAGTTGCTTTAATCAACCCTTTGTAAGAAAGATAGTGTAAGGAGTCGGCGTTGATAAATTTCTTTATTTGAGATACGGTTTTACTTGAGGCAATTAATTCTTTTTGAGAGGGAGTTGCAATTCCATAAAAATCAGGAAAGACAATCGGGGGGCAGCTGCTTAACACGTGTACTTCTTTTGCTCCGCGGTTTCTGAACATGTCGACTAATCTTTTCATTGTCGTTCCTCTTACGATAGAATCATCAATAACTATAACCCGCTTATCCTTAACAACATCTCCAATAGGGTTTAATTTTATTCGTACTCCATGATTGCGCAGCCGTTGTTTTGGGAGAATAAATGTTCTTCCGATGTAGCGGTTTTTAACCAAACCGAAATCAAGAGGAATTCCAGATTTCATAGCGTAACCAATAGAGGCTGAAATTGCCGATTCAGGAACAGGGATAACAACATCTGCTTTTATTTTGTATTCTTTTGCAAGCTGTACTCCTAAATTTTTCCTTACTTCATGTACTCTTTTCCCCAAGAGCATACTATCGCGTCGGGAGAAATAAACAAATTCAAAAATATCTAATTTTAGATTAGATTTTGCGAGTTGATAGGACTTAATGCCTCTGGAATCTATAACGACCATTTCTCCTGGGATGACATCTCTGACAAATTTTCCGTCAATAACATCAATGGCGCAAGTCTCGGAAGAAACAATATAGCCATTATTCAATTTGCCGATTGATAATGGGCGAATACCATAAGAATCTCTTATGGCAATCAATTTCGTCTTTGTCATAGCAAGAAAACAGAAGGATCCCGTAAATAAGGGAAATGATTTTTCTATTGCTTTTTCAACAGCCATTCCTTTTAGCATGTAATGTTGGATAAGTCTATGCATGAGCTCAGAATCGTTTAATCCATGGGTCGGTATTTTTTTTGAGGACAGGAAATCTTCAACAGGTTTTGTTATAGGAAGATTTCCGTTGTGAGCGAGTGAAAGTAGATTATGTCTAGAGGTAACAGGCTGTATGTGGGAACCATTTGTTCCTCCGGATGTAGAATATCTGTTGTGTCCGATTGCGATAAATCCTTTTAGTTCTTTAAAGTCTTGCTTGGTATAGACTTGAGCTACCAACCCATACCTTTTTCTAGTTATTATCTCCTTTGAATTGGAAACCGATATTCCGGAACTATCCTGTCCGCGGTGCTGCAGGGCATGTAAGCCAAAATAGGTCAGTTGGGCAACTTCAAGCTCTTTTCCATAAACACCAAATACACCGCATTTATGATAAAGCCGATCTTCCATATCTGTACTATAAAATATTTTTGATTATTGTCTTTTGGATATTCTCCGATGATGGATCAAATTTTTTACCGGTTATTTTTTCGTATATTGCAATGTAACGGTTGCTTACCTGATTAATAAAACTTTGCGGCATTTTTGGCGGAATACCGTCTCCCTTGTATGCTTTTTTTGCAAACCAAATTCTCATAAATTCTTTATCAAAATTTTCAGGTTCCAGTCCTTTTTCAAGCCTTTCTTTGTATGTTTTTTTAACCCAAAATCTGGAAGAATCCGGTGTGTGAATCTCATCAATTAAAATCAGTTTTTTATTTTCATCAAGTCCGAATTCGTATTTCGTATCAACCAAAATAATTCCAGCTTTGTTGCAAATTCTTGTTCCTCTTTCAAAAAGTTGAAGCGCTGCTTTTTTCATCTGTCTCCATATTTCTGGAGACACAATTTTTTTCCTGATGATTTCTTTTTCTGTCAGTCTTTGATCATGGCCTTTCTCTGCTTTTGTCGTAGGAGTAATAATTGGTCTTGGAAGTCTTTGATTTTTTAAAAGTCCGTCTGGGAATTTCAATCCGTAAATTACTCTTTCGCCTTTTTCATAAGAGCCCCAGATAGAGGTTCCTGTTACTCCGGTCATGTATCCTCTAGCGACCATTTCTATTGGAATTAATTTTGCGTTTTTTACAACCATAGCATTTGGATGAGGGGAAGAAATAAAATGATTCCTTACAATGTCTTTTGTTTTATCAAACCAAAATATGGACAATAAATTTAATACTTGTCCTTTGTGAGGAATATAGTCCAATACTTTGTCAAACGCAGAAATTCTATCTGTTGAAACGATAATTCTTTTGCTGTTTTTAATATAAAAATCCCGAGTTTTGCCTTGATATTTTTTTCCAAAACCTTTTAGGTTAACAGTTTTTAATATATTCATACACTACGGTACTATGTAGCACTAAAGCTTGGATAAATATTTTTTGTATTTTATTTTTTCTAATTTATCTGCTTTTTGTAAAACTGTATTTTTAAGTTTTATTTTATACTTAGTAACTTTATTCAAAATATTCTTATCACTTGAACCGAGAATGCTTGTGGCCAAAATCCCTGCATTTTTTGCTCCATTTACGGCAACTGTGGCAACTGGAATGCCCGGAGGCATTTGAACAATCGAAAGCAAAGAATCCAGGCCATCCACGATCTTCGTTTTTATGGGAACTCCGATTACAGGCAGAGGAGTAAGAGATGCAACCATTCCCGGTAGATGAGCAGATCCGCCTGCTCCTGCAATAATTACTTTTAATCCGCGTTTTTGAGCATTGAGAGAATATTCATATAAACGCTTTGGCGTTCTGTGGGCGGAAACAATAGTTAACTCATAAGGGATTTTAAATTCATCCAAGATTTTTGCAGCATCCTGCATTATCGATAAATCCGAATCGCTTCCCATAATAATCCCAATAAGAGGTTGATTATTAAATTGTTTCATTATTAAATTGTTAAAGCTTTTCTTGCTTGATTTGCTTTTTTTAAGCATTCGTCAATACTATTTCCGATAACCGTGATGTGTCCCATTTTTCTTTGCGGTCTTGATTCTTTTTTGCCATAAATATGCACTGAAACATTTTCAATTCCCAAAGCTTTTTCGATACCAGAAGGTATGCCGTCTCCATTTTTTTCACCCAATATATTTTTCATAACAATAACTTTTGAAGTTAAATCTGTATTTCCAAGAGGCAGATTTGCAATTGCTCTGATATGCTGTTCAAATTGAGAAGTCATACATCCTTCTATTGTGTAATGACCTGAATTATGAACTCTGGGGGCGATTTCATTTACAAGCACATTGTCTTCCATATCCAAAAACATTTCAATACCAAAAACCCCAGCCCCCTTTAAGTGTTTTATTATTCTTATCGCAAGTCTTTGAGTTTTTTTTCTTACAATTTCTGAGATTTTTGCAGGAGCGATAACCGTATCGCAGATATTGTCTTTGTGGATTGTTTCAGCAACAGGGTAAGCTTTAACATTTCCTTTTGTATCCTTTGCGATCATTACTGCTAATTCTTTTTTAAATTTTACAAATTTTTCAACATATAATTCTCTTCCCTTGAGTTTTTTTAATCCTTCTTCTATGTCAGAGAAGTTATGAATTATAAAGTTTCCGCGTCCATCGTAAGCATCTTTTCTGGCTTTCAATAAAAAGGGATATCCAAATTTTTTCGCAGCTTTTAGAATATTTTTTTCGGATGATGCTTGTATAAATTCTGCGGTTGGAATCTTATTTTGTTTCAGGAATTTTTTTTGTTTTAATTTATCACGAATTATCCCAAGGGTTGCAGGTGAGGGATTAACAATACACCCCTTTTTTATAATGTTGCTTAAGGCTTTGTCGTTGGCGAGTTCAATTTCAAAGGTAACAAAATCAGAATTTTTAGAAAGTTCTGTTATTGCCTTTGAATTTTTATAATCTGCAATGATTTGTCTGTCGGCAACTTGTCCTGCAGGGCTTTGTGGGGTTGGGTCAATTACCGTAACATAAAAACCCAATTTTTTTGAAGCAATGGCTAGCATTCTTCCCAGTTGTCCGCCTCCAACTATGCCAATTCTATTTTGATAATTCTTCATCTATTTTTTTCAGAAATTTTAGACATCTTTGGGGGGCGAGACCAAGATGGTTTTTTGGATCAAGTAACATTTCTAATTTATTTTTTGCAATAAATTTACTTATGGTTTTATCATTTTTGATAAGATACGGTAAAGGGGTTACTTTATCTTCTTGTATTTGTTTCCATGCTTTCATTGAAATATCTCTTAAAACTTCGTGCATTTGTTGTCTGTTAGCGCCATTTTTTACAGCTTCCATTAAAACAGCTTCTGTTGCTGCAAATGGTTCATAAGTATTTAAATTTTTTTCAATTTTACTTTTATTTACTACTAATCCCGCCACAATTTTAATACTGCTTTGCAGTATTTCTGAAACTGCCAAAAACATTTCAGGTAAATATATTCTTCTGTTGGCCGAATCATCCAAAGTTCTCTCTAAAAGCATATTTGAAGAGTTGTCTTTAGCGACATTGGAAAGATTGGTGATGAGTCTTGCTAGGGAACAGATCTGCTCCGATTTCCATGGATTTTTTTTAAAAGGCATTGCAGATGAACCAACTTGTTTTGTCCCAAAAGGTTCCTGCCATTCTCCAAACCCTGGGGACTGCATTATGCGAACATCAAATGCAAATTTACTTAAAGTTTGAGCAACCGAAGAAAGAAAGCAGGAAGCGAAATATTCTATTTTGCGGGGTGCAATTTGAGTTGCAATATCTATTGCATCAATTCCTAAATTCTTCATAATTTCACTCTCCATTCTTTCAGCTTTTTCATTATTTGTAAGTCTTGCATAGCTGGCGCTTGTTCCCACAGCTCCTTTTATGCCTTTGCCTTTCAAGTTTTCCTTAACAAATCTTAGAAAATTTAGGTCAAGCATTATGTCTTGGGCGTAGACTGCAAAGCGGTATCCAAGAGTTGTGGGTTCTGCGGGCTGAAGATGGGTGTATGCCATACATGGAAGATCTTTATATTCCTTAATCTTTTTTCCAAATTCAGAAAGTAAGGTTTTTAAATTCTCTTCGATTAAACTTAAGGATTTTTTGTAACGGATAGTATCAGTATTGTCTTCGATGTCATAAGAAGTTGCGCCAAGATGGATTTTTCCTCCTCCGATTTTTGAAGATAGAGCATATGTTTTTATTTCTGCCATTAAATCATGGCGAATTTCTTTTTCTATTTCATGAGATTTATCTATGTCAATTTTGTCCTGATTTTTAATAAGATCATTAAGCTCTTTTTTAGTAACCAACCCCTGTTTACTTTGTGCTTTTGCAAGTTCTACCCAAATCTTTCTCCAAAGTTTTCTTTTGTTAATTTCAGACCAAATTTTCCGCATTTGTTCCGTGCCATATCTCCATGTGAAAGGAGAAAGGTAAGTTGAATAATCAAAGCTTTTCATTTTATAGCTTAATAATCTGGTCTCTTTTTGGGCCAGTTGAAATATATTTAATTTTTACATTAACTAATTTTTCAATTGTCTTCAAGTATTCTTTTGCCTCTTTTGGTAAATTGACATATTTCGTAATCCCTTTTGTAGATTTGCTCCATCCTTTAAATGTTTTATAAACAGGTTTCACTTTTGCTAGGAAGTTGGCATCTCCGTCAATGTAGCCTACTTTCTTTCCATCCAAAGCATAGTGGGTACAGATTTTTATTTCCCTAAAACTATCTAAGACATCAAGCTTGGTAATTGCCAGTCCAGTAAAGCCATTAATTGAGGAGGCAAATCTGATTAGCTCCGCATCAAACCAACCACAACGTCTTGGTCTGCCCGTGGTTGCGCCAAATTCTCCGCCAATAGACCGTAATTTTTCTCCAATTGTATTTATCAATTCCGTTGGAAACGGTCCTTCGCCGACCCTGGTTGTATAGGCTTTAACTACGCCAAGAATATCGTCCAATTTTCGGGGTGGAATTCCTGCTCCTTGCGTTACTCCTCCTGAAACAATTGTTGAAGCAGTAACAAAAGGATAAGTTCCGAAGTCATTGTCCAAGAACATTCCCTGCGCTCCTTCCAAAAGTATATTTTCTTTTTTTGCTAGAGCAGAATGAATTAATGAGTAGGGTTCTCTGATATACGATTTTATTTTCTGGAAAAAGGCAAAAAAAGTTTCTTCTATGTCTTTTTGTTTTAGGGCAGTTGCCCCTAAGGCAGTGAGAATTTTATTCTTTAGCAGAAGCTGAATTCCGAGTTTTTGGGAGAAGATTTTTTTATCCAGCAAATCATAAATCCTAATCCCGTTATAGCTTACCTTATCAGCATAAACCGGTCCGATTCCTCTGCCGGTTGTGCCAGTTTTGCCTTTTCCTTTTGCCTTTTCATATAAAGAATCAAGAAGTTTGTGATATGGCATGATTAAATGACAGCGAGGCGAAATAAATAATCTGTTTTTTGTTTTTATTCCATTTTTTTCCAGCATTTCAATTTCAGTTAATAAGACTTCAGGATCGATAACTACGCCATTGGCGACTATTGATTTTGATTTGGGATTAAAAATTCCAGATGGAACAAGATGTAGGGCAAACTTTCCAAGATTATTAATTACTGTGTGGCCTGCGTTGTTTCCTCCGTGGAAACGAATTATATAATCGGAGTCTGCCGAAAGATAATCAATTATTTTTCCTTTTCCTTCATCCCCCCATTGAGCGCCAATTATTAGCGTTACTGCCATAACCTGAAATATTGTAATAGAGGAGCTTGGGAAAAGCAATAATCAAAAGTGGTACAATACAAATCGCTATGGATGAAGTCGCTCAAATACGGGAAAGAATAGATATAGTTTCTTTTATTTCGGAGTACATTTCTCTTAAAAAGATGGGAAGAAATTTCAAAGCGAATTGCCCTTTTCATAATGAGAAAACTCCGTCTTTTATTGTTTCTTCGGAGCGGCAGATTTGGCATTGTTTCGGTGGCTGTAATAAGGGTGGGGATGCGTATTCATTCCTAATGGAATATGAGAATTTGGAATTTATTGAGGCTTTACGAGTTTTGTCTAAGAGAACAGGGATACAACTCAAAGAATCAAATTTTCAAGCAGGGGCAACATCTAAGAAGGAAATAATTTATAAACTAAATAAGTCCGCATTGGAATTCTACCATTATGTTCTAACCAAACATAAAGCAGGCAAAAGAGCATTGGATTATTTAACTCAAGACAGAAAATTAGACGCAAGGCTGATTGAAACTTTTATGCTTGGTTTTTCACCAAAAACAGGAACTTCTTTATCGAATTATTTAATAGATAGAAAGAAATGCAAGAGAGAAGATTTAGTCGAAGCAGGTCTGGCATTTTATTCAGGGGGTCCAACGACCGCCTCAGGATTGAAAGATTTTTTCAGGAACAGGGTTATGTTTCCTCTTTTTGATCACAGAGGTAATGTAACAGGGTTTTCCGGACGCGCAGTGGAAGATCCGTATGATGGCGGGAAATACATTAATACCAGAGATACGATTGTCTATCACAAAGGCAGTCAATTTTTTGGGTTGAATACAGCGAAAGAAGAAATTAAAAAGCTGGATAAAGCTATTGTTGTCGAGGGAGAGTTAGATGTTATTTCATGTTTTGCGATTGGCGTTAAAAATGTAATTGCCGTAAAGGGAACTGCTCTAACTGAGAATCAGGTTGCCCTTATCAGTCGGTTTACGAGTAATGTTTGTTTATGTTTTGATCAGGATGAAGCAGGTTTTACTGCTGCGAAAAGAAGTTTACCTGTTTTAGAAAAGAAAGGTGTTAATATTACAACATGTCTTTTGGGAAAATCTAAGGATGCGGATGAGGCAATTAAAAAAGATCCGATCTCATTTAAAAAATCTGTAAAAAAAGATATTCCCATTTATGACATGATTTTTGCAAAAACTTTTTCTTCATTTGAAAAAGATAAAATTGAGGGAAAACGAAATATAACAGATGAGCTTTTGCCAATTTTTGCAAAAATAACAAACGAAATAGTTAAAGAGCATTACTTGAGGAAATTAAGTCTGGATCTGGATGTCTCTTTGGATGCCTTATCAAGAGAAATAGAAAAAATTGAAAAAAAAGAGGTTGTTAAGGATACTATTTTTGTTGTAAAAAAAGACAAAAGAACAAGAATAGAGATCTTGGAAGATTATTTGATGGCGCTTCTTATTCAGCATGGTAATCCAAAATCGATTTTGAAGAAGTGTCTTTTGATTCTCAAGGATTATAGATTTAAGACCGACTCTTACCAAAAGATAATTGATCATCTTTTTAATTTTTTCAAAGGCAATAGCAGATTCGATAGTAGTTCCTTTTTGAATCTTCTTCCCAAAGAGTTGGTAAGTTCATTTGACGCTTCCTATTTGTTTCCTTTGCCTAAGTTTGAAAGCAATGATAAGTATATTCTGGAAGCAGAAAAAATAGCAGGGGAAATAAGGGCATTATTTTTGAAAGATAAAATAAGAGAGATTTCTGTAAGTCTTAGGGCGGGAGAGAGGAGTGAAGATGTTAAGAAAATAACAGATTTGGAAAAAGAGTTGACTTCAGCGATCAGCCTCTTATCGAAATCCTAAATATGGTAAAATGAAAGGTCAGAGAAGCTATGAAGCATAAAGCGCATGATATCTTATTAGACATTGTTGCATCTGCGAAAAAAAGAGGATACATTACCCAAGATGAAATTTTGTCTATTTTCCCGCGTCCGGAAGAACATTTGACGGAGCTGGATCATTTGTACAATAAGCTTTTGAATTCGGATATTGATGTTTTTGAGTCTGTTGTAAAAGATCAAGATGAAGGTAAGCCAATGGAAGCTTTGGAGAAAGAGCTTGAGGCTTTGACAGTTTTGACCGAGGGTACAGTTTCAGATCCTGTGAGAATGTATCTTAAGGAAATAGGAAGAATTCCTCTTCTTAAATTTGATCAGGAAATTTCTCTGGCAAAAAGAGTAGAAAAAGGAGACAAGCTGGCAAAAAGAACGCTTACAACATCCAACCTCCGTCTAGTAGTTTCTATTGCTAAGAAATATGTAGGGCGCGGACTTACACTTTTGGATTTAATTCAGGAAGGAAATCAGGGTTTGATTAGGGCTGTTGAGAAATATGACTGGAGAAGGGGCTACAAATTTTCAACTTATGCCACTTGGTGGATTCGCCAAAGCATTACTAGGGCAATTGCGGATCAGGCAAGAACAATCAGAATCCCTGTGCACATGGTTGAAAATATCAATAGATTTTTAAGAACTTCCAGGAAATTAATGCAGGAATTAGGTCGTGAACCAACGCCCGAAGAAGTTGCAAGAGTATTGGGAATTGAACCGGATAAAGCATTGGAAATAATCAAGATTTCCCAAGAGCCGGCCTCTTTGGAAACTCCTGTTGGAGACGAAGATGATAGCAGGCTTGGAGATTTCATTCATGATGCAGGAGCGCCAACTCTTTTTGACTCTGCATCCAGGGAACTTTTGAAAGAGCAAGTTGAGGGAGTGCTTCTTACTTTGTCAGATCGCGAACGTCGGGTTTTAGAGGAAAGATTTGGTCTTAAAGACGGCAAGCCGAAAACTCTTGAAGAAGTTGGACGGATGTTTGCAGTCACTCGTGAGCGAATACGCCAAATTGAGGCAAAAGCTCTAAGAAAACTCCGCCATCCAAGTCGGGGCAACAAGCTTCGTGATTATCTCGGAGATTAAGAAAAGTTTATTTATGCGAAGTTAAGTATATCACAACTTCTTCTGCCGAATACCTGCCATTTTCTTTTCCATCCATAAGGGTTTTAATTGGGTCTAATTCTTTTCCCAGCGTCACAATTGGAAATTCTCCCTGTGGATTAACAGTATCTATTAATGCATTGCAAAGACAAACGCTTCCATCCATGCTTTCTATTTCTCCACCTTTTCTTAGGTAGTTGCTCTCCGGTTCCGAAGGACATCTAAATCCTACTCTGCCATCTGGCCGCAGATAAGCATGCACTAAATATCCTAAATCACAAAGCTTTTTCCTTTCTTCATAGGCTTCGTTATTGGATATCGTAGTCCCTAACTGCACTACTTGAAACGGGAAACCTGAAGGAGAAACTTTAGCACTTGTAAGAACTTCTAATGTTCCTGCGGCGATTCTTTCTCTTAATTGTTGCTTAAGATCTTCTCTTATTCCTGATTCATTGCAAAGAGCAAAAATTGAGCCAACCTGAACTCCTGCGGCGCCAAATCCTTGCGCCTCTTTAAGTTTTTCCGCAGTTGCATATCCGCCTGCTAAATAAAAAGGTTTTCCCAAATCTGCTATTTTGGCTAAATCAGGCACATCTTTCTCTCCATAAATTGGTTCGCCATTTTCATTGAATGTTTTCTCTCTGCCTCTAGGAGGAGCGTTGTGTCCTCCGGCAAGCGGTCCTTCAATAACAAATCCGTCAACCTCAACTTTGCTTGCAAGATATTTTGCTAATACATCATGAGAGACAATCGGAAAAAACTTTGGTTTTTTTAATTTTTCCTTTCCTGACATAAATCGTTTTGGATCAAGCTTCATCGTCAATCCTTCAGGTAAGCCCTTAACGTCAAGCTTATATGACGCGGTATTTCTATTCGCAAAGTCTTTGAGTAATTGAGGAATTTGGCTGGGAATTCCTGCTCCAATTAATACGTAATCAACTCCGGCAAGCATTGCTCCGAGAAGTGTTGGTAAATGCATCAGCTGGATTTTTTCAAGAACATTAATCCCGATTGGCTGATTATGTCCTTGTTTTGCAAGCCAAACTTCAACAAAAGCAGAAGCAACTGCCAAGTTGGTCATTCTCCTCTTCATATCTTCATTGCCTGTTACAAGAAACTCGGGCTTTGGCAAAACCAGCTTACGGGATTTTTCCTGCAAGTCTGATTTATCAGACACATAATATTTTTGGATAAGCTCTTTTCCAACATTAAGATCAAGCTCTCTATCAAATGCCTCAAGAGCACGTTTGGTATTAGGATCTCCATTTTGAAGTCTGTTAAACATTATTTGAGGAAGACCTGTGCCTGAAACTACGCCCAAAACAGGCTTTCCGAGTTTTTCTCCCGCAATTGCAACAGCCAGCGCTAATTCCCAATTTGATACGCCCGCTCCCATCCCGCCTTGAATTAGTGCGGGCATTCTTCCTTTAGGCTCTTTTTCCTTATGCGTTATAGTATCGGGTACTGGACGCAGTGCTTCAACCATGAATAGGATACTATATTTATTTCCTACTCAAGTCAAGCGGAAAACGATATTGCCATATCTTGCCGAATCTTGCAGTTTGAGGCTAATTTATTACGGAAAAGGGATTGACTAATGCTTTCCGTGCCGCTTACCAGCTTTTTGCGCTAGCATTGCGCGTTTTATCTCAAGCCTTTTTTTGGTTTTGTAGGAATGGGTTCTTCTCATTTGCCCCACTTTCTGACGCTTCTTTGCCATAGGCATACATTATACACTATTTTCTTACCCTGTAATACCTTCCCCTTGTTTCTCCAGATTTCTCAATCAGTTTTCTGTCCAGAAGCTTTTTTAAATCATAGCGTAAGGTTCTTTCGGGCACCTGCATAAAGCGTCTCCGGATCATATCGAAAGATGCAATAATTTGTTCTTTAATGATGTTGAATATTTCTTCCTGACGGGGCGGGAGAAATGGGTTATTTTCTCTTGCAACCTCTTGACTAATCTGGTTTTTTATTTTCTCTATTTGCTTGTAAAATGCTTCAAGCATAAACTCCAGATAGCTATTGATGTTTTGCAATCCCTGATCCAAATGGGCATAATACTCATCTTTATGCTCATCCAGATATTCTTCAAAAGGCACAGTAAAAGAGAAGTTCCAGCCCTTTGATTTCAGAATAGCTGGAATCAAAAGTCTGCCAACTCTGCCATTCCCATCCAGGAAAGGATGAACTTTTTCAAATATCAGATGAGCAATAAAAGCATTAATAAGAGGAAATTTGTCCTCGGAATTTATGTAAATCAAAAGGTCATCTAATAATTTCGGGATTTGGGTTGGAGGGGGAGGCATGTAAACAACAATTCCTGCTTGATTAAAAATCGCGCTTACTTCTGTCCGAAGATATCCTGCATTCGGCGCAATATCTTTCAAGACCAATGAATGAAGACTTAAGATAAAATCTTTTGTAATGATTTTTTTTCCGGCATTTTTATCTAAAAAATGTATTGCGCTGACAATATTGAATATCTCTTTTTTTTTGTCCTCTTTAATCTCTGCGACTCCAACCTCAAAATCAGATATTTTCAGGGGGTTTCCTTCAATTCTTGCTGAAAAAAGTGAGCTTTTCAAAAGACTGACTTTTTGAATATTCTTTCTTATTGCATCCTCAAGATTTAATGAGGAAAAATATAAACGCTCTGCTTCAATTTTGGAAATAAGCAATAACATCTCGTCGGAAATGGTGTATTTTGGGGGAATCTTCATGCATTCTATAAACTCAATACGATCTTACCAGATGTTGCCGAATATTGCCATATCTTGCCGAATATTACCGTTTGAAGCTAATTTACTCCGACGGTGGAGGGGATTAGAAAACAAGTTTACTAATCCAATCTGGAACTTTCGCATTCTCAACCTCGTCATATCGAGGCGTATAAGGTTTAATGTCTAATATAGGCGTACCATTGACGATATCCAAACCCTTAACTGTTATACTATTTCCTTTTCTTCCAACTAACTCCACTGTAGATATGGCAATTCTGTTGGGTCTTTGCGGACAACGACAACTAAAAATTCCAACATATGGAATATCTTTTCTCCCTTGAGGATGATGCTTCAGATGACATTCTTTTTCCTTACTCATCCAATAGACAATTATGACATGGGAATAGTCTTCAACTCCGTCCAAGCCTTTGGTAAACTTTTTATCAATTGTAATTTTAGTCACAACATCCTTCCAACCTGACAGTGTTGGCTTAAAAACATTATTTTTTGCTTCTCCCAGCGGTTTGATTTTAATGGTACCGTCTTTGTCTTGACTGTCAAGAAACTTGCAGAAAATTGTTTTCATATCGTATCTTTTGTAGTCACCACTATTTTAGCACAAAATTCGAAGAGATCTCCATGTCATATAATTCCTCTTGAAAAACCATTTTATTTCTGCTTATACTAAATTTAGATAGAAAATGAAAAATAAAAATATATCTGCGTTGCTCTCCTTGCTATTTCCGGGGTTGGGTCAATTATATATCGGAAAATATATAGACGCAGTTGTTTTCATGGCTGGCGCTTCTGTTTTGTGGTTTGCTATTTTTCGCAGAGGTTATTATCTTATGACTTTTGACAATCCCAAATCATTTCTTGTCTGGGGAGCACTGGGGATTATCTATTTATACTCAATTTTTGATGCTTACAGAAAAACGAAATAACCTATGAAAAAGGGTATATCCGCAAAAATACTTCTTATTCCCGGGTTTATTATTGCCTTACTTCTTCTATTACTCTTATTTTCTTCTCTTGATCCGCAAATTTTTTTGGGCCGTTTCAATGGGGAATACGAGAAAAATCAAGCATATTTATTAACAGCAATGAAAACAAAACTTCCCGAAACACCCCTGCCTGAAATCAAATTTCCAATTCAAGGCTATAGAATTCCAGGACTCGGAGGTTTTTGTTGGATTGAATCCTCTTCCGGACTAATAAAATATTTAGAGCCAGATATTGATTTTGATACATTTATTTTCTATGCAAGGCCGACTCTAGTTATGGCTGGAAGAAATAAAAATGAAAGATGGGGACCGGGCTTAAATCAAACTCATGCGTTTACCGAACTTGGGTATACTGCCTTTAGGGGCTCAACCAATCCGAGACATCCCCCGCAAAGTGTTTTTCCTGATATTGACCCGCGTAACCTAATTTATTTTAAAACCGCTGAGGAAGAGCTTACCTTTATGAAAAAACTTATCTCAATGAAAATAATACCAACGATTGTTTATGCTGGAGACTTTTCAACTGTAGTGGGTTACAACAGGGAGGGAATCTGGATTGTTAAAAGCGATCCTTCTCAAACCGATAGAGAAGAAAGAAATTTCATGACCTATCCTGTTCCTTTTGAGCCGACTTTTATAACCTACGAGGAACTTCCCAAAGACTGGGATCTTGATCATCAGTTTTTTTGGTTTGAAAAGACCGGTTTGCGAAAATCAGAAAACGAAATTTATCTAGAAAATAAACAGAATGCCAAAGAAGCTACTCAAAATATAAGAATTGTTATTGATTTTCTTAAAAAGGGAGGCAATTTAGTTGACTTTACTTATGAAATAGATATCCCATCCTCAATGACTCTTTATCGGTATTTTACCAAAAGAGGAAATCTTGATCTTGCCAATAAATATCTGGAAATTGCTAAAATTTACGAGGTCCAAAGAGTTTCCCTAGGGAAAGATTCCGGAAGAAGCGAGTCAAATGCCAGAAAATTTTATATCGAAACTCTTACAAAAGTACAGCCATTGTTAGAAAAAGCAGCAGTAATGTGGCAGTAGATTTCCCTTGCTCGAGAATCGTGAATCTAATATAACCACGCAATTGTCTTGTATCATCAAGGCTTTCTCTGACTTTAGACTTGTAGCTCAAATCAGGGAAGAAATAGAAAAAGTTAATCAAGCTGCATTACCTTAATTTCGCTTTCCTTCAAGTCAGTTGGGGATTCTCCAGATAATTTATTCAATTCATTCCTCATCGTTATTACAAGTTTAGCGTATATTTTTTGTCTATCCTCCTCACTTATTTTCTTTGTCTGATCGTAACTATTTATGTAATCCCTTGCTAATCGGTAAACCTCATCTGAAGCAGAAACAGTAGCATTGGTATTTACATCCCAAATAAATTCTTTTTGCATTTTCTTGTCTTCCCAACCCTTATAAAAACCCATCAGATTATTTAGAAAGTCTTTATACTGCTGTTCTCTGCGATCACGAATACATCTCTTATTTTCGGAATTTTGTTCTAGTTTGTTATTAACCCAATTAGTAACAATACCACCAACAATTCCACCAATCCCTAAACTAAGGATAATTTCGATAACACTTTGCATATATGTTATCTAAAATATTTTTCCTCCAATAGGAACTTGTTTTTCGGGAACAACCAAAATCGCTTTTCCTTCTTCATTGGGGAAGCCGAGAGTTAATGTTTCTGATAATGCAGGTCCCATTTGAAATGGAGGCAAGTTTACTACCCCAGCAACTAATTTTCCAATCAACTCCTCTTTTTTGTAGTGCGTAAACTGACCGATTGATTGTTTGATCCCTATTTCGGGACCAAAATCAATCCTCATTTTATATGAGGGTTTGCGAGCTCCAGGATAGTCCTCAACTTCAAGGATTTTCCCCACTCTTATATCTAAGTTTTTAAAATCATCTACCGAAGCCATATTTTGGTATATTAAGTGCCACTTGGCTCCCCCGTGAGGACTCGAACCTCAAACCTTGTCCTTAACAGGGACCTGCTCTACCATTGAGCTACAGGGGAATAAAATTAATTGACAATGCAAAAATGGACAATTGACAATTAATTACTATTTATTTTAACTTTTTCTTGAGTTTTTTACAATAGTAGTAAGAATCCTGATAATTTGAATGTTTTCATCCAGCAGATTATCCAGTTTTTCTATAGGAATTAATTCTGATTCTAAAATAATTTTTAGCCAATATTTAGCTTCCCTGGCTTCTTTTAAAGCGATATTCATAGAATGAATAAAATCTTTTCTAGTAAGGCCATCTTGAGCTTCTTCAATGTTTGCTCCAATTGAAGTTCCCGACCTAACAATTTGGTTACTGACTGCATATCCAGCGGGAGTTTTAGGAAGAGAGCTTATTATTTTTACAATACTTACTCCAAATTTAAAAGTTCTTTCGACGATATCTCTTCGTGTTGCTTGACCACTTTGCATGTTTATTCCAATTTTCCATTATCAAGTGTCAATTTTCAATTTGGAATGATATGATTTTACCATTAAAACACTCATAAATCCACCCCATGATTTAGTTGTTCGGAGATTATTGTTTTTTTTAAAATCTGATATACTTTTTGTATGGAGGAATCTTTTTTTAAGAAGTATTGGATATATGTATTTTTGGGTATTATCGCAGCAAACAGTTTGATTCTTGATTTCTATCTGTTGTTTTCCG
>Ga0209541_10005572_pt1 | contig 21917 bp, 21 predicted proteins | sample RifCSPlowO2_01_FD_184027 | JGI IMG/M metagenome (GOLD analysis project Ga0209541, IMG submission 184027) | Groundwater microbial communities from Rifle, Colorado - Rifle CSP2_plank lowO2_0.1 (SPAdes) (version 2) | ecosystem: Environmental > Aquatic > Deep subsurface > Groundwater | place...
CTTACTTTACCTGCTTCAATATCGACACAAAAGTGCCATATTAGCTTTTTAATTTTAAAATCACTTAATTTGGTTGATCCAACAATCATTTCGACTAGTTTAGCATGTGCTAATCTAGTCTAGTACCAATATAATAATAGCAATTCATTAAACAGTATTAGTAGTTGTAGTTATGTTTATAAGTGGGTAAGTAAATTCAAGCGAAGTTCAGAAGAGTGTTTAAAAAACCCTCAAACAATTACAAAGAATGTTGATAATGAGAAGGAAGGTGTGGATAAATAAGAATTATTTGTTGATAACTTCTTTGATTCTCAAAACCTCGTCTCTAAATACTGAATCAGTGGCAATAGATTTTCTTATCTTTTCAACACTATGAATAACAGTGGAGTGGTCGCGACCCCCGACAATTTCACCAACCCCGGAAAGTGAAAGGCCGACTTCCAGGCGCAACAAATACATTAATACTTGCCTGGCGCGAACTATAGAGGCTTTTCGCGAAGATCCTCTAATTTGTTCTTCACCAACGTTGAAAAACCGGCAAACAACACTAAGGACATTTTTAGGCGAAGGAGTAGATATTTTCTTTAGGTTCGCACCAGCGACTAGTTTTTTCAATTCAACTGGTTCAAATTTACCACCAGATAATCTTATTTTGGCCATAGTTGAAGTCAGAACGCCTTCAAGCTCTCTTGCGCCACCACCACTTTCTCGAGCGATAAATTCAACAATATTTGTGTCAAGATTAATATTTTTCTCCCTACATTTTGCCAAAATAATAGCCATCTTCATTTCAATGTCCGGGTAACTGATGTCAGCAACCATACCGCCTAAAAATCTGCTCATTAACCTCTCTTTAAGTTGTCCTAATTCTTTCGGGTGTCGGTCAGAAGCAGCGACCACTTGTCTGCCGGAAAGGGTCAGTTCATTAAAACAATGGAAAAATTCATCCTGAGTACTTTCTTTTCCGGCAAAAAATTGAACGTCGTCAATCAGCAAAACATCAACGTTTCTGTATTTTTGCCTGAAAAGTTGTTGAGTTCTATTATTTAAAGACTGGATATATTCGTTGGTAAACTTCTCGCTGGTGGTGTAAAGAACCTTGATGTCGATTGTCTTATCAATAGCCTCATTGCCAATTGCGTGCAGCAAGTGAGTTTTGCCGACGCCGGTCGGCCCGTAAATTAAAAGCGGGTTATAAGCCTGGCCTAAATTTTTAGCAACCTGGTTTGCGGCAACATGCGCCAAATTGTTGGCAGCCCCAACCACAAAATTGTCAAAAATGTAGTTTGGGTTTAAAGCCTCAAATTTACGGAATGTTGGGCTTAGTCTTTGGGGTTCACCGGTAAAAAGAGGACCACTTCCAATAGAGTTCACACTTTCTCTTTGGGAAACCACGAATATTACTTCAAGGTTCATATAGCCTTTTTTATTTTTAACCTCATCTATTACAGGCGAATATCTGCCTTCCACCTGTTCCTTTAAAAAGCTGTTCTTAAGGCCTATTATCAATATGTTTTTACCCTCTGTTTTCTTTAAATCAATTACATATGACCCGGAAAACCAGGTTTTGAAAGTAGAAAGGGACACTTGTAATTTGACTCCAGTCAAGATATCTTGCCAGAGTTTTTGACCATCTTTATGCATATTTCTCCTTAAAATAATAGATTCCCACGGCCTGAAGGCCGTGGTTCTCTCTTCCTCGCTCAAGATTCGTTTCATCTCAGGCTTGGAAGCCGGAGATTTTTCGCTCGGAATGAAAGATTGCAGGCACCCTCACGAAACTGAATGTGACAGGCTAAGATAGATAAATTGCAGACTATTTACTGAGGAAGTAAACTTAACAAAATTAGCGCAATATTTATCATTGCAAAAGTTTTCAACACTTGTCAACCCCGTAAGAATTATGTGGAAAAATCAATCTGCGCAGACTAAGACTGCAGCTTGATATCTACAATTAATTCTAGTAATCTAATGGTCTGGGATAACCCAAAAACGCAAATAGCATGCCAAAGCGAACTTATCAACCCAAAAAAAGAAAGAGGGCCAAAAAGCACGGTTTTATAAAACGCATGAGAACTGCTGGCGGCCAAAAGGTTATAAAAAGAAGAAGGGCGAAAAAGCGAAGCAAGCTGACTATTTAATGTTACTAGCCAACAGTCGGCCTAATTCGTCGAACTTTCCAAAGCAAGATTTTAGAGGCAAAAAAGTAACGAGTGAAGATTTGGTCTTAATTGCCAAAACCACAGAAGAAGAGTTAAAGTTAACAGTCTCGATAAGCAAAAAAGTCGCCCCAAGGGCAGTTGATAGAAATAGAATAAAAAGAATTATCAAAGAAAGCACCAGAAGCGATAAAGTATTTAAAGGAGAAGTCTTGGTAATAGTTAAAAAAAATCTGGCTCACCTTAAAATGCCAGAAATGAGAGTCAAACTGGAAAATTTATTCCGAGCGAAAAAACTCCGGCTTTCAAGCCGGGGATAAAGCGAATCTTGAGCGAGGAAGAGGGAACTACGGCCTTCAGGCCGTGGGAATCTATTTAAAAAATTATGAACAGAGTTGTAACTATACTTTTTAGGATTTATCAGATAGTCTTTAGAACTAGTTTAGCTACTTGTAGATTCAAACCTACTTGCTCGCAGTATTTAATTGACGCCACCGAAAAACATGGAACGGTTAAAGGTTTGTATCTAGCGCTAAAGCGGGTTTTGTCCTGCCACCCGCTATCTAAACGATTTTATTATGACCCAGCGTAATTTAAATCCTAAACACGCCTTTCGACTCGAAACTCGCTCAAGACGAGCATATCTAAACTCTAAACATTTTCAAAATCTCAATGTTCAAAATTTAAAACATTAAGAATTATGATTTGTTTAGGATTTAGAATTTAAACTGAGATGAACCCATTCGATACATTTTTAATTCATCCAATTCTCAATGCTCTGGTAATCTTCTACACAATATTCCTATCAATTGGTTTGCCGGGAGCGTTGGGATTTTCAATAATCTTACTGACAGTCGTTATCCGGCTGGCTCTTTGGCCGCTGACAGCAACCCAACTTAAAAGCACCCAGAAAATGGCTGCTCTTCGTCCTCATATGGACAGGATCAAAGAAGAGCATGGCCACGATAAAGTGCGTCATCAGCAAGAAATATCCAAGCTTTATAAAGAGCATGGTGTTAATCCGCTTGCCGGTTGTCTGCCACTCCTGTTGCAGATACCGGTTTTTATTGCACTTTACCAGGTACTTCTCAGAATCGTGGATTTAAATAACGGTGATTTTCTGGGCCGCATTAACAGCCAATTATATTTTCAGTGGCAGCATCTTGAAAAACTCCCCAGCACAAACTTTTTCGGGCTTGGTTTAGCATCAAAGCCAAATGAATGGGCCCAAGTCGGCATCTTCATTTTGGCAATTCCGATAATTACCGGCATTTTGCAATATATCCAGTCAAAGATGCTCACTCCAGAGCAAGCTAAAACTAAAGCGATAGTGAAAAAAGATTCCAAGAAAAAAGAAGGAATGGAAGATACAATGGCTTCGATGCAGTCCCAAATGACCTTAATTATGCCCTTAATGATTGCTTTCTTTGCCTACGGCTTTCCAGTCGGCTTGTCACTTTATTGGAACACGTTTACAATTATCGGCATTATTCAGCAATACAAAATTTCAGGCGCAGGCGCCATGAATAAATTCCTACCCGAAAAATGGCAAAAGCAAAATTAGACGAAAATTTAGTTGCCCAAAATGTCAAAGACATAATTGAAAAATTAGGCGTATCGGCAACAGCCGAAATTTCTAAAGTCGAAAATACCTACTTTGTGGATATAGAAAGCGAAGATTCCTCTCTTCTTATCGGCAAATACGGAGTTAATCTCGACAGTCTTCAATTCATTTTAGCGGTTAGGTTAAAAACCTTAACTGGTCAGGACGATTTTGAACTATTTTTAGATATAGCAGGCTGGCGCAAGCAAAAGGAAGAAAAACTTACCAACATGGCTAACAATATTGCCGACAAGGTTGCATCAACTGGCAAGGACGAACTGCTTTACAATCTCAAGCCTTCAGAGCGAAGAATTATCCACACAGCTCTCACAACCCACCCGCAAGTAACAACTGTCTCCGAAGGCGAAGGCGAAGGTCGCTACCTAATCATAAAGCCGAAGAGTTGATCGTATCCCCAATTTAACAATATAGCAATTAAACAATTCAGCCATTAAAATTACTTCATGTTCAGAAAAGTTCTTTTCAACACCGGTTGGCAGGTTGTTGGCAAAATTGTCACGGCCTTCTCGACTTTACTAATCACTTTAATAATTGGAAAATCTCTTGGCCCGTCAGGCTTTGGAGAATTTACTAAGATTTTTGTATTTGTAGGCTATTTCTACATAATTGCCGATTTTGGCCTGAACAGCATTTATGTTAAATACGCCAGGTCCACCTCCGAGGTGGAAAGCACCCTTCACCTCGGAGGTGAGGGCTCGCTCTTTAGGGCTCTTCTTGGTCTTCGAGTTGTCATTAGTATTTTTTTAGTCACATCAGCCATACTCGTCACCTTTTTCCTTCCGCATAATCCCCAAACTCTTACTGGTTTTAGTCCACTTGTTAAAACTGGCATTATGATTGCCTCATTAACAATTATCACCCAGGCGCTTTTTACAACAGGCAACGGCTTTTTCCAAAAAAACCTACGCTACGATCTTTCGGCAATAGCCGCTATTTCCGGTTCGCTTGTTATGGTTTTGGCAACTGCGATTGTCTACTTTACAACAAGATCGCTTTTACTCTTCGTCTCAATTTATATTTTAGGTGGCTTAACTTACGTGGCTGCCGCCTTTTTTCTAATTTCCAAAAAGTTTGATTACAAGTTTTTCGCCGGCTTTGATCTTACTAAGTCTAAAGCGCTGCTGCTTTCCGCTTGGCCAATTGGTCTAGCTTTAATTCTGAATTTGCTCTATTTCAGGGCTGATGTTTTTATTCTGGCAAGTTTTAGGAGTAGTGCCGAGGTTGGTCTTTTTGCTTTAGGCTATCAGTTTTTCGAGGCTGCTCTTGCCGTACCGATATTTTTTGCCAATGCACTTTACCCCCTGCTTTCAGTTTCTTTTGCCAAAAACATTGAGGAATTTAAAAGAATAGTTAGAAAATGGGTGCTTTACTTAGTAGCCTTTTCAATTATTTTGACAATCTTTTTGCTTTTAATATCTTTTCTTATCCCGTTGCTTTACGATTCAAGGTTTGAAGATTCGAAAACAGCTCTGCAAATCCTTGCCTTAGGCATGCCATTTTTCTTCCTCTCAGCACTTTTCTGGCACGTTTTAATTATCTACAACAAGCAAAAATTATTAATTTATGTTTACGCAGCTGGCGCAATTTTTAATTTAACTGTAAATTTAATTTTCATCCCCATTTTCGGATATCGGGCAGCCGCAATAACCACAGTTATTTCTGAAGCGATTATTGTGTTACTTTTAACTGGCGCACTTAAACTTAAAATTGGCAGGTCAATTTATGGTTGAAATATTTTGCGACGGTGGGGCACGGGGTAATCCGGGGCCGGCAGCTTACGGATTTGTGGTAAGGGATGAGAGCGGGGTTATTAAAGAAGCTAATGGTTATATAGGCGTTGCTACTAATAACGTGGCAGAATATACTGCAATAGTTGAAGCCCTAAAATGGCTAAGTAACCATAAAAAAGGAGAAGACTTACAATTCTTTCTGGATTCACTGCTTGCAGCTTCGCAGTTAAATGGAATTTATAAGGTTAAAAATGCTAAAATTCGTGAACTTTTGGTTAAAATTCGGGAACTGGAAAATCAATTTAGCAAAATTACTTATCAACATGTGCCAAGAGACCAAAATATAGAAGCCGATAAACAGGTAAATATAGCACTAGATCAAAGATCGATTTGAAATTGACCTAATTAACCTTGGGAATTATTTAGAAATTAGAATAATTAGAAATTAGAAATTTTATTTATGGAGCTTAGACAATTTTTAAAAATTTTAAAAAGTTATCTTGCTGTAATAATAGTGCTGGCAATCGTTGGTGCTGCTAGCGGCTTTTATTCAACTCGGTATTTCTCGTCTGGCTATCACCACACCCAAGATTTCTTTTTGGTAGAAAATTTCTTCACTCAGGAAAAAGCACGTGATTTTACAGACAGCGCAATAGCAATTTTGGAAAGTCCTGATTTTAAAGATGAAGTTATAAATCCCGGCGATACACTAATTGCGCGCAAATTAGCTCCACAAGTAATTAGGCTTACTTACATTAGCCCGAATGTTGATACCAGCAATTCCCAGCTTCAAAACATTACCCAAAAATTTAATTCAAAAATTCAAATTCTAACCGAGAGCACGCAAGCATCGCAGATGAAAGCAGTTGGCAATTTTCAACCACCAAGCTATTCATCTCTCAACAAATCTGTTTTAGCTGTTGCCGGCGCGTTGCTTGGCACAATTTTCGCTCTCTTTGTCATTGGTTTAAAAAATTATTTTAAGATTTAACTTGTGGAATATTCTGCCCAAACAAATTCTGCTAAAGTTCTGGTTACCGAAGCAGGTTCCCTTTTAGGCTTCAGCCTTACCCAGTTTTTCCTTAGTCGTGGCAAGCAGGTATTCGGAGTGGGCAAAATCTCCCCCCCGCAAGAAATCTTAAAAAACCCCAATTTTACGCTTCTTGATATTGATATTGCCCAGCCTTTTCCCCAATTTATCCCTAAATTTGATTTGATTGTACACTTGCTGCACGAAAGCACGGAAACTTTAAAAAAATTTACGCCAGACAGCAACCTCACCTCAGCTACCAATCACATACTTACCCAAACAAAAGAAGGTACTCAATTAATTTTGTTTGTACCCCTGGAGGCAAGTAACAATTTCTACGAAAAACTCACCCGTGATGAACATATCAAAGAAAACCTCAAACTATTTTTATGCGGGGATATTTACGGGCCACAGGAACCCTTTGTCGAGGCTGCCAAAAATCATCCTCATACTTTTCGTCATCACACACGGCACTTTTACTACCATAATGAACTGACCAACCTTATTGCCCAAGCAGCAGTTGCCGACAAAATTATTTTGGAAGATGAAGGCCAAAGGGATGTCTTCCCCACCTATGTTGATGACGTCCTTAAAGCCTTTGAACATTTTCAAGCAAATGACGATTCCAAGAAAGTTAAAATCATCGTTTCCGAAAGTCCGATGATTGCTTTAACTTGTGCTTATGAGGTTCAAAAAATAGCCAGATCAGCTTTAGACAAAGAACTTAAGCTTTATTTTTCCGGTCCCGAAAAACAAATTGGAAAAGAGCCTCACCCGCTAGTTCACCCAGGTTCGCTTGGTTTCAAGCCGGAGATCAAACTCGAAGAAGGGTTAAAAAAAACTCTTGGATTTTACAAAGAGACGAGAAAATCGCACATCTTACCTCAAATTCAACCTTCCAACTTCTCACCTCTCACCTCCAGAGTCGAGGATATCCAAAAGCGCTACCAAGAGCACCTTCAAAAGCCAAAAATAGGTGCACTCAATAAAATTGCCGCCAGAATTCCTGTCAATAAATCCCATTTCGGCGCCAAAAGGATTATTTTTGCCTTGATAGTCATAATTTTTTTGGTTGTCGCAAAAATTGGACTTGACCTTTATTTGGCAACCACGTCACTAAAAACTGCCAGCCAGCTAGTGGCCAGCGGCGATTTGCAAGCAGCCCAAAAAAAATCAGCTTCAGCTAGCAAATCTTTTAAAACGGCAGCCAACAACATAAAATTGGTCGCGCTTCCGGCAGCATTAATCGTTCCCGGCAAGGTGAACGCTATGAATGATGGTTTAACAAGTGCCTATTTGGGGAGTAAAGCCCTTGAATTATTTACTCTTGGCGCCCAGTATCTTTCTGCCAGCCTACAGACCATCACCTCACCTCAAGCTGAAAAAAGCTCGTTTGATCTCGAAGTCGCAAGAGCCAATTTTCAAGAGTCATATCTCAAGTCAACTCAGGCGCTCAAACTTGCGCAGCAAGGTCAAGCAGGCAATATATTTCCGGGTAGTCTCCAGCGTGCGCAAAATCAATTTAAAGATTTAAGCAATCTGTCATCTTCGGCTTCACAGCTTGTCAGTTTTCTGCCCAATTTTGCTAGTCCAACCGGCAAAAAAACCTATTTAGTTCTAATTCAGGACAATACCCAGCTTCGGCCCGGAGGCGGTTTTATCGTGAGCTTCGGCGAAATCATTTTTGAAAACGGCAAATTAACTGAAATTAAGATTGAAGATATTTACAAAATAGACAGAGAGCTGGAGGAACAAATCGAGCCACCGCCAGAGCTTGCCGAAAAACTAGGCCTTGAACAGCTCTTTCTGCGTGATTCAAACTGGAGTCTGGATTTTGCTGCCAACGCGGCTACCGCCCGCGATTTCTATAAAAAAGAAACCGGCAAAAGTGTCGACGGGGTTGTAGCACTCGACCCGACTTTAATTAGAAACCTGCTCACACTAACAGGTCCCATTACTGCTTCAGGCCAGACAGTTTCCGCAGAAAACCTGCTTGCCCTGACATCAAAGCAAACAGATAATGTTTTTTTAGCAGAGTTAACAACCCAAATTTTTAAAAGAATTACAGAAAGTATCTCAGCAGGAGTGCAGCCAAATAGTAATCCTTCGCATCTTGAGCTTTTTAAGACTTTTAGCCAGGCACTTTATACAAAACATCTACTAGCCAGTTTCGACGATAAAGATTTATCGTCGCTTGTCAAAACCAAAGCTTGGAGCAATGCCCTGCCTCCGGCAGGCTTTGATCCTGCAGACGATACCAAAGGAGCCCGCGACTTTTTGGCGCTTTCCGAAGCCAATCTCGGTGCCAACCAAATCAATCAATTTATTGAAAGAAATATCAGTTATGAAATGGCAGTCGGCAGAAACGGCAGCTTAACGGCCAGCCTTAAAATAACTTATACTAACTCATCGCAAACCGATACTTACACCAATTTCTTGAGAGTTTACACACCCTTTGCTTCCAGTTTGTCTGATTATCTTAATGGGGAAAGCGAAGATTTGGATGAAGTTGAGATCATACAGGCAAGCAATTTGCAGGTCTTTTCAACCTTCGTTGAAGTTGCGCCAACAAAATCAAAAACCGTTGAATTTACCTATCGCATACCCAAAACAATTAAACTTGAAAAAGCTCCTAGCTACAATTTCTACGTTTCCAAGCAGCCCGGAACCGAAAAAGATAAATTTACCTTTATGTTAAACTTGCCCGAAAATATGCAAATAGAATCAGTTGGCAATGATCAAGCATACAAAGGGAAGCAAAATGTCACAATCGAAACCGACCTTGAAGCCGACCGACAATTTGAAATAGATCTTCTAAAGAAGTAAAATTTCAAGTATGAAAGCTATTGATATAATTAGTCCATTATGGAAAAACTGATTACTCAAGACCCTACCATTTTAGGAGGAAAACCGATTATTACCGGAACCAGAATGTCGGTAGAGGTGATCTTGGGATTTTTAGCAGGTGGAATGGAAATCAAGGAAATACTAAAAGAGTACCCTTATTTAAATAAGGAGCAAATCCAGGCAGCTGTCAAATATGCTGCTGATATAGTTAGCAAAAAAGAAAGCTACTTTTTTGAAAAACCGCAAACCGTAGCGCATGAAATTTCTGGCCGACGTTAATATTCCTCAGTCGGTTATTAAAAAACTCTAAATTTAATCATAATGTGCTTGATATCAAAAAACTAAATTCAACTGCCCCAGATGCAGAAATCGTTGAGAAAGCGAAGCGTGACGAAAGAATTGTCTTGACTCTCGATAAAGATTTTATTGTGTTGACACAATATCCAAAATATCAGGTTCCAACAATAGTGATTAGATTAAAAAGACAACAGCCAAAGAAAATCGCTGAAAATTTAGAACAATTTTTAAACAGCCAAAAGGCTAGCATCATCAAAAAATCACTTACAATAATTACTGAAGAATCAGCCGAATCCTATCAATGCTAGAGATAATCTTTTTAACCGACCGACGATTTGAAATTAGTCTTACGAAAAAGTAGAATGGTTTTTTGCCATGGGTAAATTGAACATTGATCAAAGAAGGTTACTTGCGAGTTTCTTTGCCAACATTGCGGTTGGTTGGTTCGGTGCTGGCGTTATTTCTCCATTTCTTGCAGATATACAGAGTCCTTTAGGTATTTATACACACGTTGTCTGGGGGCTTTTTATGGCTTATGTTTTCTTGCGTATTAGCTTATATTTAATGGACTGAACAAATGGAACAAGAACAATTAAGGCTTTCTTTTGCAATCGCAACAATAGCTTCGGGAATATTTATCTTTTTGGTATACTTAATGTCGAGGAAGAAAAAATAAATGGAACAAGCGCTCAAAATTTTCGAACCTTTAGCAGTGCTTACTTTAATTGCTCTAGCAATTTTCGTATTCTTCGTATTGCCTAATCAAAAAAATAGATAACTACTTTCTCCAGGTACTAACCTTTTCCCTGCTGACAATTTGAAATAAAAGTTGTGAAGAAGTAAGAAATTAGTAAAGTTTGATTTGGGTTTGTAATCAAATACGAGAGTTGCTAAAATGACACTACAAATGAAACAAGTTGTCTCGAAAGACCATATTATTGCAAATCTTCTCTCTGGTAAGATGGGTAAGAAATATGAAGGTAAGCAAGTTGTGCTGTTTGACGAAAAAGTTTATGTGCTCCCCGAGGATGACAAAGAGTCTGCAAAATTTGTAGAGAGGTTGGTTAAGCAAAACCCCAGATCTACACCAACTGTAGCTTTTGTCCCCAAAAAAGGCAGCTACATTCTTCTTATACAGATTTGATGGTTATTGAATTCCCTTATCGATACGTCACCACAAATCACTTCGGTAAACTTTACAGACCATATGCCAAAATACTTATCAGGAATTTACAAAATCCAAAACTTTGGCTTGAGCGTATTGCGGTTGTTGACTCTGGGGCAGATTTCTCTCTTTTCCCAAGGAAAGATGCTTATCTGTTTGGGGTTAATCTGGAAAAGGATATCAAAATTGATAAGACATTTGGCGTTGGAGGTTCAGAGAAAATTTTTCTTTATACGAATTTAGAAGTTAAATTAGGAAGTCAGATTTTAAAAATTCCTGTCGGCTTCTTGGACAGAAATGATGTGCCCGCCCTTTTAGGAAGACAACAATTCTTAGATCTCTTCAATGTTCAACTTGTAGAATTCAAAGTTAAATTTAGGAAGTAAATTTCCCCTTGATCGACAATTTGAAATAAAAGTTGTGAAGAAGTAATTTAGGTTATCTTCTGCCAGCTATACTGTAACCGGCACCACCAGCACCAGCAGCCCCTCCGCCACCAGCTAGCACACCTACTGCTGGCCCAGCAGCTACAGCAGCCGCAGCACCACCAGCTGCAATTATCGCCAAAAGAATTAATAACCAATGTGGATTATTCCTTACAAATCTCAACATCTTTTCAAATCTACTTGGATTAATTTCCCTATATTGTCTAATAGCATCGTTACCCTTAGCTACTTCGTCAAACACATAAGAAATCATTTCCGGATATTGTTGCTGCATTTGGGCGATCTGCTCAATACTTATATTTCTTCTCCCATTTGCAGCAATGTCTTTTGCCATCCAGTCTGCATAAATGGCGCGTTCCCGTATACTCAATGATTGACCGGTCTGAATCGCTAATGCAATTCTGTTCACTTCACCGAGTGTACCGCTTCCCATCGATGCGATGACTTCTTTAAGATAGTTTGCTGCTTGGGCGGGATTCTCCGCGCACAACTTTATGAAGTCTGGATTGGACATTTCTCGGAGTGTATCAGCACTCATTCTAAGGTTGGGGTTGAACTCTTCGTGCTCCCTTTTTCTGGCTTCCTCAAGTGCTTGCCTTTCACTGACTAGCCTGTCACCAACTTCAACCAATCTTTTTTCATGTCCTTCCAATTCCCGCTTAAGTCTTTCCCTTACTGCGTCGTCGGCAGTCTCCCCAAGCTCCTCTGCATTTTCCCTTATTTGTTCTTTGATGCTGTCAAATTCATTCTGGAGAGCATCTACAATCCCTTTTATTTCCTTAACCGGACCAACTTTTCCTTGAAGCTCCTGTGCCTTTTGGGAAGCTTCTTTGGCTTCGGCTTCTCTTTTACTTTGTTCTTCCCCAGGGGCTTTTTCAGCCGTCACTCTATTTATAGCCTTCAATTTTGCCTCAATACCCCTAAGCTGTCTGTTATATGCTTCTCTTTGTGCCTCAGTTAGTGATCCGGAAAGCGTTTCCTCTACAGCCTCCTTGGACGAAACTAAAGACAGTCGCTCGGCATCTCTGCCCTCGGTTGTCATCTTAGTTAGGCTAGTAGCGTATTCTGTTGCCTCTTTAGCTTCTCTTTGTGCCTCAGCTAGTTCTTGAGTGTTATCCTTAGCACCCGCAGTTTTTTCTCCAAAGCGGTCTTTATAAACTTTTCGCATATCTCTTAACTCTGCCCTGGCGGCAGCCGCTAAAGCCCTATATCGGTCTCGTTCCTGAGGCTTTATTCTGGGATCTACTGAGGCCTGTCGATATGTTTGGCTTTCAATTTTTTTATCCTCTATAGAATCTGTTAACTCCTCCTCGTCGTACTCACGAAGTTCTTCCAGTTGGTCTCGTCTCTCTTGCTGCGTTTCCCTTGCAGCAGCCATTTCTTCTTCGATTGGGTTAGGTTCCTGTGCTTCAGTTGCTGGTTGCGCTGGCACTGCTTCCGCGGTGTGGGCTGGTTGAGGCGGTACCTCTCTTAATGCTTCGGTGCCGGCTTGCGGTGCTTGCTGACCTAAATTTTCTCGATCATCCGCTAGCTCACCAATATTTCCAGCGAGTCTTTCCAGTTCCAGTCGTCTCTCGTCATCTGGACTTGCCGCCACTGCCTCTGGAGGTCCTTGCGGAGGTTCCCCTCCGCCTGCGCCCGCAGCAGCTTGATCTACCCCTTGAGCTAAATCTTCAAGTGCACCTTCAGGCCCTTCCTGTCTAGCAGTCACTTCGAATTGATCACCAGGTTGTGGTTCTGGTCTTGTAAGTTGGGGAGGACCTGCTTCTTCTGGTCTAGGTGAGGGAGCTTCTGATGATGGTCCGTCTCCGTCTCCCATTTAACCTCCTTGGGTCGCTAAACTTTCCAGTTTTCCTAAAAATTTAGCTTGATTTTTGACGATGAAGTCCTGAAATTCGTCACCATTTAAGCTCAAATCCAAAGTCTTTTTGTCAAACATATCCTTGATATCTTTGTCTTCCACGCCAAGAGCTGTCAGCCGGTCGCCAACAGTATTGCTCTGCGAGTCAAAAGGATTAACGTAGTCCTCCGGCAACTCTTTGGCCGGAATAGTGTCAGATAGAATTGCCGCATTGTCCTGCAGGAATTTGGCAAAGCTGGATGCGTAAACTTCGGTTTTTAAAATTTCTTCGGAAAATTTTTTGCCGGCCTCTTCTTTGGTCAGTCCAAGAGTCGCCAGCCTATCACCAATTGGAGTAGGTTTATCAGTTAGTGCTGCTACAACATCACTTAGTACTAGTTGTTTCATTGGCAGTTTGTACGATTGCGCTTTGAGCAATTTTGTGCGCCTCCTCTATTTTGCCCGAGTCAATAGCGGCTAAAGCCAAGCGGTGAGCACTAAGCTCACGCGAGGTAGCCAGTTCACCCTTAATTTTAGTATACAATATGTTAAAGACCGGATATTTGGTGGAAAGATTTTTATAAAAATCGGCTACAGTTTCTTCGTGTTTCTCGATTCTTTCAACTTCGGCTAGTGTTAGCTTAGCCGCTTCGCGGGCCATTTCAACAGACAGTGTACCGGAGTTTAAATTTTTAATAATTACTTCCAGAACTTCTTTTTCAACCTTCTTTTTGGCAGACAGTGCAGACTGGTCCATATAATTCTATCTTAGGCACGCTTAAGTATTAATTACAAGCAATTGCTCAACCATTGACCAAAGTTTTGTCAATCTGCTATTATTTGTCACTATGCAGCAGATTCCGCTGAAAGCCCAGAAGCGCACAGTTTTGGGAAGAAAAGTTAAAGCCTTAAGACGACAAGGCCAAATTCCCGCGCACGTTTTTGGGCACAAAGTCAAAACCGAGCATGTGCAAGTTGTTGAAAGCGAGTTTATGAAAGTGTTTGAGAAAGCCGGCGAAACCGGGATTATTGATTTGGCCGTTGATAACCAAAAAAAGCCTGTGTTAATCAAGAACGTCCAATTGCATCCGGCTACCGACAAACCACTCCATATAGATTTTTATCAGGTCAACTTGTCTGAAAAAGTTAAAGTCCATGTGCCACTGGAAATAATTGGCGAAGCACCGGCTGCCCACAAGAAAATTGGTTTACTGCTTACACCTGTTTCCGAGCTGGAAATTGAAGCCTTGCCCGCTGACCTTCCGGAAAAAATAGAAGTCAACGTAACCGGTCTTGATGAAGTCGGCAAAGAAGTCAAAGTCAAAGATCTTAAAGTCGACAGAAGCAAAATTGAAATTCACGCAGACGATGAACTGGTTATCGCCCAAATTGGCGAACTGGTAACGAAAGAGATGGAAGCAGTTGAAGCAGAAATAGAAGCCGAACAAGCTGAAGTCAAAGAAGAAGTGGCAGCAGCCGAAGGCGCTGAGGCAGCTCCAGCAGAAGGTGAAGCCGCTGAGGGCAAAGAACCTGCAACCACTGAAGGTGCCGAAGCAAAAGCTGGAGAAGAAAAACCTGTCGAAAACGCTCCAAAACAAGAATCCAAAGCAGAAAACTCCAAAGACGAAAAGCCTCAAAGATAAATGTCACCAACCGAACGGCAAAAAGGTAATAGAACAGAACAACTTCAAAGAAAATACCGCAATGGGGTTCGTCGCGTTCCAGACTGGGCGATACATGTAGCCGGGTTAGGGGTCAAGCCAGACCGAATCTCAAGAAAAAGAACTAGCGCTTCTATCTCACGACCAAAATAAGTTAGATAGCTTTTCAACCTGATATTTAAATCCTGAATTTGCGGGAATTATTGCGGAGAAACTGCGGGAATTATTGTGGCCACCCCTCAAGCAGTATCGACTTTCTCTTTACATCAAATTTTTGATAAAGTTCCTCCGTCGTAAACGGCATAAACGGGTGCAGTAAAATCAGCACCTGCTTTAAGACATTTTCGAGCGTTGGCTGGGTGTCTGCACGTCTATCCTTTGTTGACTCGATGTATTTATCAGCCAAATCGTGCCAGACAAAATTGTAAAGCGCCTCAACTGCCAAATGCAGCTCCATGTTTTCAAGGTACTTGGTAACAGACTTGGTTGTCTTATCCAGTTGATTCATAATCAATAGATCGTCTTTTGACATGATTACTTTCTTACTGCCTGCCTTGTCATTCCCGCGAAAGCGGGAATCCCTCGGGGTTGAGTCCTCGGGTCGTTCAGACTCTGATGAGTCTTCAGACTCGAAGAGACGAATGTCTGATTCTCGATCAGGTCGAGAATGACCAACGTCTGAAGGTTTTAACTCCAAAATAAACCTCGAAATATTCCTAAGTTTTGTCCCAAAATTCCTAAAGTTTTTTGCTCTCTCATCCAAAAGCTGTCTGGATACTCTGCCGTCACGGCCGGGAATGCTATATGTGTAAAGCGCCATTCTAACTGCGTCCACTCCCCATTGGTTTATAAGCTCAACAGGATCAATGCCATTGCCGAGAGACTTGGAAAATTTCCTTCCCTCAAGATCTCTCAACATTCCATGGAAAAACATTGTTTTAAAAGGAATTTGATCAGTAAAATATTTGGAAATCATAATCATTCTGGCAATCCATAGATATTTAATTTCCGGTGCGCTTATTTCAAAATCCCACGGGAAATACCTATCAAGCAATTCAGTTTTACCAGGGAATCCAAGGGTCGACATTGGCCACAAACCGGAAGAAAACCAAGTATCCAACACTTGCTCATCTTGAATCCACCCTTCGCCTGGTGATTCTAATGAAATTCGGATCTCCTCTGACTTTTCACTTGTCACTTTCCCCTTATCACTTTTTTTGTACCAAACCGGAATTCTATGCCCCCACCAAAGGCTGCGAGAAATGCACCAATCGTGGATACCTTTAAGCCATTCAACCAAAATCTTTTTGTAATTTTTTGGCAGGAAATTAATCTCATCGCGATTTATTGTGCTAATCGCTCCTTTAGCCAAATCCTCAACTTTCACAAACCACTCTTCGGAAATTAACGGTTCCACAATACTTTTGCATCTCTCACAAACCGCAACATTGTGCACATAATCCTCAACTTTAACTAAAATGTCCTTTTCTTTGAGCTCCGGCAGCATTTTTTCGCGTGCCACCAGAACTTTCATTCCAGCATATTTACCGGCAAGCTCTGTCAATTTCCCTTCTTTATCAATTGCTTGCAGAATCGGCAAGTTGTGGCGTTTGCCGATTTCGTAGTCGACAAAATCATGCCCCGGCGTAACTTTAATGACACCGGTTCCGAATTTTGGGTCAACTGCTAAATCCCCAACCACTTTCATTTTTCGTTTTCCAACTAATGTTTCAATTTCAAATTCCTGGCCGATATATTTTTGGTAACGTTTATCTTTCGGGTTGACAGCCATTGCGGTGTCACCAAATTTTGTTTCAGGCCGGGCAGTTGCTAAAGTAAATGGACCGTATTCCAAAAAGTAAAGTTTTTCGCGCCTTTGTTCGTATTCGACCTCTGCATCCTCAATTGCCGTGTTGCATTTCGGACACCACTGCACAATGTATGGACCTTTGTAAATTAATCCTCGCTCATAGTAAGTTTTAAATTCCTCAAAGACTGCCCGTCTTGGTCCGTCATCCAGCGTAAAAACTTCTCTGCTCCAGTCTGCACTAAGCCCCATGAATCGCCACGTGCTCGACACCGATTTATAAACATCGTCCTTGAATTTAAATGCTTCTTCTAACCATTGTTCGCGGCCCAACTTTCGTTTGGAAAGATTCTTCTTTTTCAAAACTTTGTCAAAGGTTGCTTCAAATTGGATACCGGCATGGTCGACTCCCGGCAGCATAAGAACGTCAAATCCCTGCAGCCTCTTGAATCTGGCAATAGCATCCAGAATAGAATGCTGCATCGCATGGCCTAAATGCAGCTCGCCGGTTAAGTTTGGCGGTGGTATTAAAAGTGAATAAGGTTTTTTGCTAGACTCCGGATCGGCATCAAACAACTTTTCTTTTTGCCAAACATCATAGATTTCTTTTTCGTTTTTAGATTTATTTTCTTGTTTCGTGTTTCTTGTTTCGTGTTTCTTGTTTAATATTTTTTTCATTAGAGTCCTTCCGTAAAACTTTCACGTGGCCGAAGATTTTTCTTTTCTGGCACGTGCAAATTTTTGACTCAATTTCTGAGTCATGTTGATAACTTATTTTCTCCATTATTATCAACATTCGTATTATGTCAGAAAATTTTTTTTTTTAAAAATGTAGTCCGGGGTCAGCCTGTAATTTTAATCGATCTACCTTCCTATTTACAAAGAATGCAGCTGCTGCAATCATCGCGCCATTGTCAACAGCAAGCACTTTAGAAGGGAAGAAAACTTTTCTGCCGATGCGGGTTGCGACATCTGCCATTTGCGATCTAAGAAGCGTATTAGCCGCTACGCCGCCGCCGACAACAATTGATTGGCATTCAAATTTTTGGGCAGCGTCAATAGTTTTTTTAACCAGTACATCAACTACCGCCTTTTGAAACTCATCAGCAACTACTGCCCTTTTTTCTTTACTATGAACTATGGTCTCATCACTATGAACTAAGTTGACGACCGCTGTCTTCAAGCCGGAAAAGGAAAAATTAAAATCTTTCGATCCGATCATTGGTCTAGGAAGTTTAAACCTAAACCCTAAACCCTGAACCCTAGATGCTAGTTTCTCGATCTCCGGTCCTCCGGGATAACCAAGACCCAAAAGTTTAGCGACTTTATCAAAAGCTTCACCCGTTGCATCATCAAGAGTGGAACCCAAAAGCTTAAAATCACCGTGACCTCTCATCAGTACCAAATCCGTATGGCCTCCGGAAACTATTAAGGCGATGAGTGGGAATCTCGGCCTATTATCCAGCGATATCCAGTTTGCATAAATATGCCCGACCAAATGGTTAACGCCAATTAACGGTTTCTCCCAGACGAGGGCAAACGCTTTGGCAGTTTCTACGCCTATCAAAAGTGATCCGATAAGCCCTGGACCGTGACTGACGGCAATCGCATCAATATTTTCTTTTGCCCAGTTTTGAATTTTTGATTTTTGTGATTTGTTTAGAATTTCGTGTTTAGAATTTAGAATTTGTGAAGCTTTTATTAAAGCCTCTTCAATAACCGGGATTATTACCTTAATCTGCTCACGGGCAGCAACTTCCGGTACCACACCGCCATATTTTTCATGTAAATTTGCAGACGAAGCAGTAATATTACTTAGAACCAATCGTCCATCTTTGACAACAGCTGCTCCGGTTTCATCGCAAGTGGTTTCAATGCCAAGAATTTTCATCGGGGAATTTACAGCTCAAAATCAACCGTATTTCCAACTTGCAGATTGTGAGCATCGGCTAAGCCCGCATTGATTTCCAAAATGTACTGCGATTCTGCACCTGGTCTGTACCTCTTTAACTCGTCATCACTCCTGTCTGGTTCAGGTTGTGCGTTTTGCGCGATATAAACAATCTTTTTATCTTTGTCAATCCAAATAATATCAATCGGAAACTGCACATCTTTCATCCAAAAAGTATAAATTGCCAACTTGTCATAGACGAAGAGCATGCCTTCGGATATTGGCAGACTTTCACGATCAGATAGTCCCTTCTTTTTATCCTTATCGCTGGCAGCAATTTCGGCTGTAACGTCAAGAGTTTTAACCCGGATTCGGGTTTGACCTTTTTCAACCTGTTTTTTAGAACTATTAGCTGTAGAGGTGCTTTCCGTTGGGCCCCCGAGTTTACCAACAGTTGTGAACCCACGACCAAATACCAACAAAGCCACAATAACCAGAAACAGGCCTCCGATTATCGCCAAATCTTTTTTTAAATTCATCCTTCGACTCCTTTCAGTAGCTGGCGGACAAGTTTAAAAGAATCATAACACCGGGAATTAGAAATTGGAAATTAATTTTTACTACTACCAGTTATTATCACTGGTTTTGCAAAAGTTGTAAGCTGTATCTGGAGGCGGTAATTCTTTGCATTTTGCCCCAGGCTGATTCCAGATCTCTTTATCTGATGTTTTTTCTAATGCAGCCCAAAGTGTAGCTTTATTAAAATCAGTTGAAACTGTGTAAAGATATTTGTACTCTCCTTCAGTTGATTCCGGTGGTGGAGATTCCGGTGGTGGAGACTCCGGGGACGGAGGTAAACTGCAATCCGGATTCTGAAAGATTTGGTCTAATTCTGTATTTGGGAATTTGCCACTGTGAAGAGTTTTTGATCTAAGGGGTGCTCCACGCTTACACCATTCTTCATACATTTCACTATCCACGGTATCATGGTAAAATTCCCAGCCAATCATCCCCTCGCCTTTTGCTGAGCCAAAAAAGTTAGTTTTAACATCGTCCCATATTGCTTGGTCACCTGCCGTTGTTGGATTACGACCCAGCCAAGTAAAACCAATCATTACTCTTCCAATAAGATTATTATTCAAAATTGTATTGTAGCTGTTTTGAACTAAATCCTGAGGGCTTTGTTCATAAGAACCATGCATTACCATTAAGTACCAAGTGGGCATTGCATCGGCTGCGTCAATAATTGAATTTCTAAATTGCTGAAGTAAGGCAGCATACGAATATCCTTGGGCAGTAAAAGTAGAAGTTGGCAGGGCTTTAATTTGATCTTCCGGACAAGGAGAGGAGAAGAAATATGAACTTACACAATAAATTCCAATTGCAACACCAGAGGCATCATTTGCATCCAAATAAATAGTCTGATTTGGAAAGACTTTAACAAACTCTTCAGCCTTAATGTGATTAGGGGGTGAAACTAAAACGTAATTTATTGTTGATTCTAAAGCATTCCCACTATAATGATTGTAAATTGCCTGCAACATTTCTTTTCTCTCTGCTTGATATACAGGATCTGTCATCCAAGGGAAACAGTTCCATGCCGGATTTAGGGGAGCCCCTGATTGATTCCAGCAGACCGTTTTTACATTTTTTTGTGTTCTTAGCCAGTCAGGGGAGCTGGGGCCCGCATGAATTCGAATATAAGCTTTCTTACCGGCATTTTTTAGTTCTTGTAACTTACTGTCAAGGTAAGTCCAATTGAAACTGTCATCCGAGGATTCTAATTTTGCCCATTGCTGTGCCAGGGAATAACCTGCTGCATAAGGCAGGTTGTATTTGGAAGAATTCAAGTTGGCCTCAAACCCAACTGCGCCGGTAGTAATATATGATCCAAAGTAGTGCGTTGATAGTGTTGTAGCACTGACTAACTGAGGCTCAAAAAGGTTTGTTCCTTGTCTAACCTTTTGAATAAATTGCGCCAAGTTATTTAAAATCCCCGCTTGTTTCGGGTCTTTTGGTAGAGTTTTAAGGTAATCAGGAACAAGCCCGGGGATCCAGTTATCACCACTAGTTGAATCTGATTGAGTTTCTCCAGCTCCTTGATCAGGATTAGGGTAAAGTCCCCTATCTAGGTAATAGGTTGTAAGACCAAGTGCCAAAACACCTAGGTCCTTCTTTCTAACTGAGTCTCTTGCCGTTTTATAATGGACAACAACAGTAAAAGCAATACTACTTGCTAAAATCCCGGCAACAGAAATTGCAATTAATATTTCAAGGAGTGTAAAACCGCGCTTGGTTGATGCCTGGAATTTGAGTCGCCCCCATATGTTTTTTGACAATTTGGCTAGAGTGACTTGTACGTCTCCCCCCCCGAGTCTACAATTAAAGTTGAAAGCAAACTTTGTCTCACTGTTAACATCATACGACTAAATCTGTCCAAATGAAAACTGCCCGGGCATTCACTTTAATTGAGCTTTTAATCGTCATTGCCATCTTAGGGATTCTGGCTTCAGCAGTTCTTGTCGCCATTAACCCCGGCAAACGCACAGCCCAAGCCCGAGATGCCAAAAGAAAAAACGATATTAATGCTATAGCCAATGCTTTAGTAGGGTACTACACATTAGTTGGTGGTTACCCAAACGAAGAAGGTGCTTGTGAGACAAGCCGAGGGAGAAGAGATCCTTGTCCAGGCACTGGTAGTGACTGGAATACGGCGGATGCTTTTTATAAAAACTTAGTAGAAGATCAAGCATTCTTGAAAAAACTTCCAGTTGACCCCAAAAATGACGATACTTACTACTATAAATATGAACCAAGTGCCCAATCAACTGGAGATTGCAGGGTGGCAGCTGGCAACGGACCTTGTACAAGATACTGGATCGGAGCAAAACTTGAAGCGGTTGATAACCCTATCAAACAAGGGAAAATAGTCTTTCGCTGTTCGGATGATACCAGTTTATCTCCCGATGCTACCGGTGTTGCAAAAGGTGCAGGTTGTAAAGAAGTCGAATATTTTAATGCTACAGGAGGTAACAGCTTTGATGAATTTTGGCGAATTTATTAAAAAAGCAATCTTCCATATTAGCTTATTCTAATAACCAAATCTTTTTTCAAATTCATCCTTCGACTCCGCTCAGGACAGGTCCTTCGACTCCTTTCAGTCGCTCAGGACAAGTGTATACCAATCGGTTATTAATTTTTCGTTCAGAATGCTTTGAATCATATCATTAGAAATTAGATGTTAGAAATTCCTGAGCATTGCTCAGCCTCCTGTCCCCACCAAGTATACAGCCTGCCATGGCCGAAAGTTTGATTTAAAAGCTTCATCTATTAAAAGCTCATCACCGCGAAAGACTTTTCTGGTAAATACCGAAGTTAACCCCTCCGCTGCCCAATCAACTTGCTTGACAACTCCTTTGG
>Ga0209541_10005573_pt1 | contig 21915 bp, 12 predicted proteins | sample RifCSPlowO2_01_FD_184027 | JGI IMG/M metagenome (GOLD analysis project Ga0209541, IMG submission 184027) | Groundwater microbial communities from Rifle, Colorado - Rifle CSP2_plank lowO2_0.1 (SPAdes) (version 2) | ecosystem: Environmental > Aquatic > Deep subsurface > Groundwater | place...
GTGAGAAATCAGGACACACATCATGGAACTATCTGGATGATGGAAGAGTGATTCGTCGTTAGGAAGCCCACGACTTTAGTCGTGGGAGGATGTCACATTAATAAAAAAGATTTCGGGTTCTTTAATGGTTTATGATAGATATGTTTATGCAAAGAATAATGGGGAGAATAAAAGAGAACTTTCCTTAGATGAAGGGAAAAAACTTTATAAATATCTTAAAAAATATTTACAAGAAATAAAGAATTCTGTTAAATAAGGCTATTGCTTTTCAAGGGAAATGTTCCTTATTTCGCATAAACTTAATGGATATATTTTTTTTAGTTTATAGCTTATTGTTTTTTGGATTTTTCCCGACATAACTTCGAAAAACACTTCTTCAGCAGAAAGGTTTTTGCAGAAATTTATTATCTCGCTATTTGTCTGCTGTCTTAGATTTTCTCTTATTTCCCTTGATACTCTTTTTCTTGTTATTAAAAATGGCTTTATTCTCAGTTTTTTGTCTTTTGTTTCAGCTATGAATGAATCTTCAACATAGCTAATTGATTTTCTAAGCATCCTTCTTATGTAGAATGGCAGGAGTTTTAATTCAATAGGATAGGCTATTGCCCTGCTATTTTCGACTTTAATTTTGAAAACAGCCTCCATATTCTTGCCATGAAGGTTTCTTGTTAAATCTAACCTTAGCTTTCTTTTGCCAAGCTGTTCTGATAGTGTTGGGAGAATAGCTACTTCTATTCCCATTAGGGGAACTTCAATAAACTTAATTCTTTCTTCTGTTGCCATTATGCCCCCACCACTGTAACTTTGCTTGTTCTTTTTCCTTTTTTCTGATTATGCGCTTTTTTACAGATTTGGCATGTGTAAAGCAGGTTTGTTTTTTTAGTTGCCTTTGTTTTTCTTTTCCATTTTGTAATTGCCGGCTTTGAACCCCATTTTCCAAGGTTTCCATATCCCCTTGCTAATCCTCTTTTCTTAGCCCTATCGATTGAGCCCCTCTTTAGTGTTCCCCTTTTGTGTCCGGTGCTAACTAGTTCTATTTTGTGTTCGGTGTGCTTTTTGCAATACGGACAATATCTTTTTGTTTTTTTAGGGTATATCATAGAAATTTATTAAAAAATAGGTATTTAAATCTTTTACCCGGGGTTTTTAGTGTGCTGTTTTTAATAAAAATTATTTTTAATAGATAGTTTTTTATACTTTGAGGTATTTGAATTAGTATGGAAAATTCAGGTAGAGTGATTGATTTAAAAAAGGATGCTGAAACAAGAAAAAAGTATATCAAGGCCGCTATAAGGTTTGGTGAGATATTTGAGATGGACAGAGATGAAAGAGAGAGGGAAAGGGCAAAGGCGCGCCGCGAAGCTATGTTATGGAATCCTGCATTTTATATAGAAACTTGTAAGCCCTGTAAAGTCTACTTCCCGTACTTGTAATTAATAAATCATTTTTCTGAAATTTTTAATATCAGTTAACTTTATAATTACCTTTTCTTTATTTTTTATTGTGGGCTCGTGGTTCAGTGGTAGAACGTCTCTTTGACGACCTAAGGAACCAAAGGTTCCTTATGGCTCAACCTCCTTCGAGGTAAGTGCCAAGTCAATATAGAGAAGGTCGGAGGTTCAATTCCTCCCGGGCCCATTTAATATTCATTGCAATAAAGTTTATATATGTATTTTCCTTGTTTTCTGAATATATTTTATTTATAAAAGAGGACTAAAATATGAATGGAAAGAGGGCGCAGATTAGCATTTTTGTTATAGTTGCGATTATTGTTGTTGGCTTGGTTGCAGGGTATTTTATAATAAGAGATGTTATTCCTCAAGCAGGTATTTCAGCTGAATTGCTTCCTGTTTATCAGGCGTATGAATCTTGTATCAAGGAGAAAGCGCTTTCAGGGATAAATTTAATTGAGACTCAGGCAGGTTATATTGAAGCGCCTGAATTTGAAATTGGCTCTACATACAAGCCGTTTTCTTCTCAATTAGATTTTATGGGTTTTGGCGTTCCTTATTGGTATTATGTTTCTGGAAGCAATGTGATTAAAGAACAGGTTCCTTCAAAAAGTGAAATGCAGAACCAGCTGGCTGATTTTTTAGAAGAAGCAGTGTTGGAATGTGATTTTTCTTCTTTTATTGCTTCTGGCTATGATGTTAATATGGGGAAGGCTAAGGCAAGTGTTTCCATACAAGACTCTGTTGTTAGGGTTTCAATAAATCAGGATTTAGCTGTTGGTTTTAGTGAAAAAACTTCAACTAAATCAGGCTTTAATGTTGATGTTGAAAGTAAGCTTGGAAAGTTTTACAACCAGGCAAGAAAAATTTATGACGATGAAAAAACAAGCATGTTTTTAGAAGAATATGCTGTTGATGTTTTGTATAATTATGTTCCTGTTAATAATGTTGAGATTTCTTGCTCTCCCAAAGTCTGGTTGAAAGCTGATGTTGAGAAAGATTTGAAAAATGCCTTAGAGGCAAATATCGCTACTATCAGGATTGGAACTAAGGGAAAGCAATATTTTGTCAGGGAAATTCCAGGGATTGATGAGAATGTGAATTTCTTATATTCTCCTAGCTGGACAACTAAAATTGAGGTGGAGCCAGAAGAAAATGGCGTTTTGATTGCAGAACCAGTTGGATTAGAAGAAGGGCTTGGAGTTCTTGGCTTTTGTTATATGCCTTATCATTTTGTTTACAATGTTGATTTTCCGGTTTTAGTCCAGATTTATGACGGAAGCGAGATGTTTCAGTTTCCAATTGCGGTTGTTATAGACAAGAATAAAGCGAGAGAAGCTATAACCTCTGATGTGCAGGATGTTGAAGTTGATTTATGCAAGTATATGAATCAAGAAGTAAGTGTTTATACTTATGATATGCAGCTGAATCCTGTTGAAGCTGACATAAGCTTTAAGTGTTTTGAATCTGAATGTAACCTTGGAGAGACTAAGATTGAAGGAGATAATGCTGTTCTTACAGCTGGAATGCCGCAGTGCGTAAATGGGTTTGTTCTTGCTTCTTCTGAGGGATATTCTCAAGGAAAATACCAAATTTCTACAAACAGCGAGAATAGTGCAGAGATTATGCTTGTCAAGCTTTATGATAAAGAGATTGAATTAACTTTGGATGGAAAAAATGTTGAGGAACAAACTTTGATTTATTTTGAAGGACAGGAAAGAAAAGTTGTTGCATGGCCTGAACAAAAAAGTGTTGAACTTTCTGAAGGAAGCTACAATGTTTCTGTTTATATTTACAAGAATTCAAGCCTGAAGATCCCTGGAACAACAACTCAGAAATGCATGAATATTCCCAAATCAGGAATTTTTGGATTATTTGGAATGACAGAAGAAAAATGCGTTGAGATTAATATTCCTGAACAGATTATTTCAAAAATAGTCTCTGGAGGAGGAAAAGCTGAAGTTTATGTTTTGGAATCTGAATTGAAAGAAGGAAAGAAGCTGAAGATAAATGCAAAATCAATTGCAATGCCTAAGAGCATTGACGAGATGCAGCAGACATATACAATTTTAGATTCGAAAATACTTGATATAAATTTTAGTTGATAATTGTCTGGTAAAAAGAGATATGATAATAAGATAGGGGAGAAGAGAGAAGGCAAAAAGTAAAGGTAAGGAATCGATGGAAGTAAGTAGATAAAAACCAAGGTTTCAAGAATCTTCGATTCTTGACAATCGTCAGAAATCAAAGATTTCTGAGATTTTTGATTCTATAAAATGAAACAAAAAACAGAGAACAGAAAATAGAAAAGAAAAAATGAAGAAGCACGAAGAAAAGGAAAATATGAAGGGAAAGAGGTTTGCAGTGTTAATAGCAAGCATATTTTTATTTGCAATTTTAATTATGCAAACCGGGAACAGCCTCAATTACCAGTATTCTAATCCGTCTCTTAAGAATTATTATTCAACAGAAGAAATAAAACAATACTGGCCGTTGCTTGATGCTGAAAAGTGCTACGCAAGGCAGGATTTTATTGTGCAAATCCGTCCGGGAGGATGCACTCCTGCTGTTGTCAGAAGCGACTTGCTTGAAGAGCAAAATGTTCCTGTTTTCTGCCAGATAGATGCACTAAAAATAAATCCGCTAATAGATGTGCAGGCGATTGACAGGATAGTTCCTGTGATGGGAACGGGTTCAAGTTCTGGAATTCAGGGAGTTTCTTATCATCCTGCAAGAGCAGCATTAACAAGTTATGATACATTGTTGGGAAGCCCGATAATGAACAATATCGGGTATGTTGTTGTTGTATTGCAGAGACAGGAAGATGAGAGCAAGATGCCAGATACATTAAAGGCTAATTTATCTGCTGTGATTAGGTATGATATAAACAAGGCATTTGGTGTTGGAAAAACAAGTTATGTTCTTCCCCAAATAACAGATGATTTGAAGTGGCAGGCTGATTATAAAGATTATAGTTTCTGGGATGGCAGAGGGTATGTAAGAGCTGAAAACATTGATGCTGAAAGTGCAAAAATAAGTGTTTACGCAAATCCAGATTATATTTTAGGAAGTTTTAGTTTAAAAAAAGGCGAGACAAGCCAGCCGGTTTATTTCCCAGGATATTACTGCATGGCTGGCTTTGAATTTAAGTTAGAAGATTTGGTATTTCCTGAAAAAAGAATAAAACTTTTTGTAAATGACGATGAATTATATCTTGCTGAGGGAGAGAGATTTGAATTGCCAAGAACAACAGAAGATATAGGAAAGGAAGTTGTGCCTGAATGTCAGGTGATTAAGATTGAGAATACTATTAATTACGGCAGGGCAGACATAAGATGCAGGAGCAAGCTGATTTCTTTGAAGTACATAGTCAAGAATACAGAATTATTGATTAATAATGAGGAAAAAACATTTGGATTAGGCGATAAAATTGGGGAATATACCCAAACTAAAGATAGCAAGCAAGTCAATATTAATTTGTATCTTGCTTATTCCGGGAGTTTTTATGAGTCTGGAGAGAATAAAAAATATGCTTTGATTGTGGAAAAAGAACTGAAGCAGAAAGATATTGAGAAAATTTCTGCTATAGCATCAAAGCTTGAGAAAGGAAGCGACAAGACTATAAATGATTTGATAAAACATTTGCAAAGCGCAATAACTGGTTATGGACAGACTTATGGTGTTTCTAAGGATTATCCATTGACGATTAGCGCTGGTAATGAAATAAAAATAGAATTTTTTAAGATTCAGGATAAGGAGATGAATTCCAAAGTTGAGGAAAATTATGATACAGCAATAAGCACTTATGGGGAAGTTGCAAAGCTATATGGCAATGAGATTAAAAGTGGAGAGAGTTATGAGACTCTTGCATTAAGGGCAATGGCTGAGCTTTCCAAGGATGTCGGACAGGATGGCAAGAAAAATGAATATCTTGTTCAATTGGGCAAGATAGATGAGAAAAATTATGATTATACAGCTGCGAATGACATTGCTCAGTTTGGAAGCAGTATTTTTACATTTAGGTTAGAGGAGGTTATTGTTCCAACATCAGACGATATGAATGCGAATATTGTGTTGGATGTTCCTAACAGGGAAACTAGCTTTTTGGATTTAACTAAAGGAGATATTTATAATGATGAGGCTGCTGTGAAAAGAACAAATGACATGGGTTATTTCTTTGAAATTAAGGATTTTGGAGAGAAAATAAGCTATAGTGAAGAGGATTATGGGAAAATCGGGCAGAGATATATTACTTTAAGGTATGTTTACAAGGATTATGAAGAGAGTGATAAAACTAAACTTAAGACTTCTTCAGGGCAGAAGAGAATTTACGAGGGAACAAGCGAGTTTATTGGAAATGCAAGAATTTCTATCAACAGAATTGATTTGAAAAGGGAAGTTAAGGTTAAAATAACCCCCAAGATGTATGGGACAGAGACTCAAACTAATTTTAATTTTAATATTGCTATAGAAAAAAGAGGAATTCAATTAAGTCCTGAGAAAAAATCAGAGATGATTAAAAATTTGAATGAGACAATTGCAAAATGGGAGACTATAAACAAAAAGCTTGGAGAGGTTGTAACTGTTTGGAAAGGAACATGTTTGGCAACTGCCACATTTTTGGTTGCCAAGAACTTTTTTGATAATCTTGGCGGAAAGGGGATTGCAAGGCAGGAAGTAATGAGGGGGCCAAATGGTTGGTATGGGAGGTGTGAGGCAATGACTGCTGGCGGGCAGTATACAACTGTTGAAGCTTGTCTGGCTAAAGAGGCAGGGAATATTGAGAAAGAAGTTACAAGTCTTTCTGAAAAAGTAAATAAAGTTGATGAAAATGTGCAGAAGCTTCAGAATCAGGCTGGAGTGAAGTCAGATGATGTGTTTGGAATCAATAAGGTAGTGAGCACTGATAAATTCAAAGAAGCTTATATTAAAGATTTAAAGGCAAGATATTCTGATTCAACTGTTCAGGGGCTTGATGAGAACAATGTCGGGTATTATTCTGTTGAGCAGCTTAAGAAAATTGATTTAACAATGAGGATTAAGCAGGACAGCAGTTCATCTTCATTTTTGAATGAGTATGCTGATAAGACATTAGACCCTGTATTAAAGGATATTGGAATAAGAAATTCAAATGTTGTTGCTATGAATGCGATTGCAGCTGGCTTAGGAAAGAAATCAAGTGATTTTACAATTGAAACACTGGGAATTACAGAAGGAAAATATGTTTCAATAAGAGACAGCGAGAAAATGGATAAAGAAACTAAAGAGAGATTTTCTAATCCAAGTGTCTTGCAGGACAATACGCCTATGAAGATTGTTGTTTATCAGGGAAAAGAGTATCTTGTCAGCTATAAGGCTACTACCACTGACAGCAAGAAATTTTATGCCGATGGAATTTATAGCTTAACTGGTTCGGGGACTGGAGAGAATGCAAAATTAGTAATTGGGAAGGAAGTTGAGGACAAGGAAATTAAAAATATTATTTATAAAGAAGCGCAGGTTGCAATGAAAGCAGGAGAATGCAAGAATCCTTATAGGAATGCTAAGGCGAGATTTTTTGAGACAGAGCCATATAAAGGAATGCCTGCATTAGTTCCGTTTGACACTTCGAATGGATGGTATGCTGCTTTGAAGCAAGATGTACCTGTGTTTGGCAAGACAAGTGCGTATGAAGCTTCAGGGAGAGTAACTTATTTCCAGCTTTGCAATGTGGGAGAGAATGGTATAGAAGAGTTTTATTCTGGTTTGGGTGATGATGTCTGTTCAAGTGTAAACCTTGATTCAGACAGGAATGCGCATTATTGCCTGCAGGGGACTGAGTTAAGCAGGAAGATTAATGACGCTGTTAATGCGATTTCACAGGCAGCTAATGATTATAAAGCCGGAAGAAGGCAGGTTAATGTATTGGGAACTGTTTATGATATCGGAGACCCGGCTGTTGCTTTAACAGGGGCAAGGTGCCAGGACTTTATGTCCCCTCAAGACTGCCTGATAATGTTTAATGTCTGCGACCCGGTGATGTGCCCTGTTAGCAGATGTGATTTTGGTGGAACATTCCCTGTTCAGGATGTTATTCAGACAGGAATTGCAGGAGGAATTGCCCTCTGTTTGCCAAATATTCGGGAGGGAATTTTAGTTCCGGTTTGTTTAAGCGGAATACACGCAGGGTTAGATGGTTATTTGTCAATTTTAAAAGCACATAGGGATTGTTTAGAAGAAAGTCTTGCAACAGGAAAGACAACTGGTGTTTGTGACGAGATTTACAGCATTTATCTTTGCGAGTTTTTCTGGAGGCAGTTTGCTCCTCTTGCTAATATTGCGATGCCAAAACTAATTGAAGTGATGATGGGGCAGGGGGTTAGAGGCGGGGGAGAGTATCTTACTGTTCAGGATTCTTGGAATAGGGCTGAAAAATCAGTTGAATATTTCACACAAAGTTATGCGGTAAGTTCGTTTAATGCATTTACAAAAAGAGCAACAGATGAGGCTGGAACTTATGTCTGCAAGTCGTTTGTATCAACAAGATATCCTGCTGGAAAAAGCTTTTTTGATGCTTTATTGGAACCAGATAGTCCGTTCCAGGCACATGCATGGTTTTCAGAGATGACCATGACAGAAGCAACCATCCCTTCAACATCCCAATACAAAGTTTATTATCATATCTATGCAGGAAAAGATGAGGGACAGGCATACACTATTTATTTAAGAGAGCCGCCTGAATCAAAATACTATGCTGAACTTTATGAGATAGTTGTTGATACAGGATTTATACCAAAAGGAGGTTACATTGACATAACAAAAGACTTTACTGCTCCCTCTGGCTATAAGAAGCTGTGCATTATGGTTGGAACAAGAGAGGAATGCGGGTTTGGGAAAGTAAGCACTGATTTTGCATTAAATTATTTGAATGATTTAGCTGTAAAGAAACAAGCTGAAGAAAACCAGGTTACAACAGAGAAAGGATGCATTTCAGGAAGCCCGAGTTTAGTATCTGTTGTAAACCCTAATTTACAGGCAGGTGTTGAGCAGGTTATATCTAATCCAGTTTATGAGCAAGGGATAACAAGAATATGCTCTAATAAAAATCCTGGGGAGGGTTTTGATTCCAGCTTGAAGACTAAGAGATGGGTTGATGTTGGTTATTGCGGTGATGAAAAAATGAGATGCTGGCTTGATACAAAAAGTTTAGCTGATCCAGATGTTTTCAACTCAAGGGTTCTGGCAAACCAGACAATAAGTGATATGCAGGGTTTGTATTATACAGATGAAAAATTAAGAGAGAAATATGGGTTTTTGGATGAGAAAGAAAGTGCCTCCTTCCTTTCTTCTATAAAAGAAAAGATTGATGAAGTTATGAAAGCAACATCAGAAAGCGGGAGAACAAAACTGATTGAAGAGATTAATGATGGTGTTGCAGAAGTGTCAAGAGGTTCAATCAGCAATGTTTATAGGGCAGAGGCATTGTTCTTGAAAGCTGTGCTTTATGGAAAGTTTGCTGTTGAGAAGTATCAAAAGTTGATTGCTCCAGAGAAAGCTGAGGTTTTGAGCGAGGATATGATAAATTCTCCAACAAAGACTTTGGAAGAGCAAGGAGTTTTTGAGAGCGAAATTAGTGAGGATGTGGTTGGCAAGCTTGTTGAGTCTGGAACTATTCTCAAGAAAAGTTATATTTACTATAATGTTAATGGAGAGTTTAAGGGAACAAATGTTTATATTTACTTTGGAAAGGTTAGGTTAATTGATTCTTTTGGACAGGTGACTGTTATTGGAGAAGTTAAGAATAATTTAATTGAACTTTATAGCGCTGGTGGCAATTTTAAGGCTGGAAATTCTGAATATTCTTTGGAATTAATTCATGGACTGACAATTTCTGGCAATCAGTTGATTAAGAAGTAAAAATGCGGGAGACGAGCGCATTCAATTTACTTTTAATTTTTTTATTTAGAATTAAATGCGGAGAAGAGGATTCGAACCTCTGTAAGCACTAAGCTATCAGGTCCTAAGCTTGGTCTTCTGTTATCTGTTTAAAGATAGACAAAATCTGACCCGTTTGACCGCTCCGGCATCCCCGCATAAAATAACTAGAATTTATGGGTTTAAAGGTTTTTTGATTTTGCTAATTTAGGGTTAGCTGATACTTTTCTGATAATATACAGTTTACTTTTATTAATAATTAAAGAATATAATTGCGGAATCGACGAGCAGGAGGCGAGCAATTTGGGCAAGGATTTAGTGCTTTATTTTTAGTTTTCCAGACATTGCAAGATTGTGTTCATTTTCCAATTTATTAAATCTTCCCTCTATTACTAGTATGTCAGAAATTCTCACAAATTCGAATTTCTGAACACTATCAAAATCTAAAAGATTTTGAAGTCCCAAAAATCCCATCCCTTTTTCATATACTTAAGAAGGAGTTTTAGTTTATAAAACTATAGGAAATAACATTAATCTTCGTAAATTTTCTATGTTATTTCCTAATAATCAAATAACTGACTACATCCGATTATTAAAGTTATTTGATACAATTATTTCTTCTTCAGACTTTCTTCCGCTTCCTTGATTTTTATTTTTTCTTCTAGATTTAGTTTTTCTAAAAGCTCTTTATACCTGTTTCTAATTGTGACTTCTGTTATTCCTGCAACATCTGCAACTTCTCTCTGCGTTCTTTTTTCTCCATTTAATAGTGCTGAGATATACAGGGCAGCTGCTGCAATTCCCGCAGGACCTCTTCCTGAAGTTAGTTCCTGAACCTCTGCTTTTTTTAATGTTTTTAGGGCATTATTTTGGGTTTTTGGCGACAAATGCAAGATTGAGGCAAATCTTAAGATATAATCATTTGGCGAAGAAGGGGTAATTTTTATTCCGAGTTTTCTTATAATGAACCTATATGTTCTTCCAATTTCTTTTCTTTCAACATCAGACGCGTTTCCTATCTCATCCAGTGTTCTTGGGATGTTGTAGGAACGGCAGGCAGCATATATGCAGGCTGCAATCACACTCTCCATGCTTCTTCCTCTGATTAAACCTCTTTGGAGAACATAATTGTAAATTCTTGAAGCTTCATCTCTTACAACATTTGGCAAGTTTAAGAATGAAGCAACTCTTCTTAGTTCTGCCATTGCCAGTCTTAAGTTTCTTTCTATGGATGTAGAGACTCTTTCCTGCCATTTCTTTAATCTTAGAAATTTTCTTGTTCCTTTGCTATCTAGTTTGTATATATCAGAAATCTCGCCTACATTAGTTGTCAAGCCCTTATCGAATTTTTGCATGCTCATTGGAGCACCACCACGGCTTTTTTTGTCAGCTTTATCAAATTGTCTCAGCTCGTGGGTTGTATCCACCATCTTTTCTTCAACAACTAAGCCGCAATCATTGCAAACAACTTCACCTTTTTGGTCATCATAAGTTAAATTGATGCTGTTGCATTCAGGACATCTTTTTATATATGGCATTTTAGCATAAGATTTAAAAACCTATGCACAAAGCTTTTTAAATCTTTCGGTAATCTTGTGGTTTAGAATTTTATGTCAGAAATGAAAACTACATCCTTTAGGATGTAGTGTATAGTTGCTATTTTCATTTCTGAACATCCTAAAAACAAGTGCCTGTCACAAACCACACCTTTTAAGGTGTGGTGGCACTTGTTTTTTTGATTTTGCTTAAATCAAATTCATCTAATCTGTCAAAGTATTCTGGAACCTGAATAAAACAAGCACCATATTTTATTGCCCCATTGATGTCTTTTTCAGAGTCTCCAATTACCAATAGTTCTTCTGATGTAATCTCGTAATCTCCTATAATGCCTAAAAAGTCTTTTGATAGCTGATTAAGTTGATAAAATCTATGAAATCTTTTAATAGTAAGTTTTGGAATATGCTTTTTGAAGGCTTCTTTTAAATCGATTTTAACATTATCTATCAGAGCATCAGACGCAGAGACAACCTTTATTCTTTTAGAATCACATTTATCAAAAAATTTCTCAAGCCCCTTTCTAGGAGGCAGTTCATTATCCGCATCTTTTGTAGCAAGAATTGTTCCATAGACATCCAAAACAATTATTTTTGTCATGTCGGAAATTGGAAACCACACTGTTTATGGTGTGGTTTGATACTCGGAACTCCAATTTCCGAGCGCCTGAAAATTTTTTAAATTTTCTGTGCAGAAAATCCTATGGATTTTCATGCATCCTAAAAACAAAGGGCTGTGACAAACCACATCCTTTAAGATGTGGTTGCCCCTTGTTTTTTTGATTTTAGAGAATTAAAAGATTTATTGCACTAAAACAGCTTGTATGCTTGGTTCTTGACTTGGGCGATTTGTTATTTTTGCTTTGCCAAGCTCTGTTTCTATAATTGCGCCTTTTATAAGGATGTTTTGCCTTGCCAAGAACTTGTTCCCCGGCGTTTCCAACACATTTTTTATCTTTACTTTCTTGCTTTTGCCTGTTTTTTTGTCTAAAACATTAGCTGTATCTGCTGAAAGCAATACTGTTTTTATGTCGCCGCCTAATGTTCTTAGACTTTTTTTAGCTTCTTTTTCAAGTCTGACTACTCTTGGCTGACTTTTTGCCTCATACTTCTTCTTTTTCCTTATTTTCTTATATCTTCCACCTGATATTTTTCTTCCAAGTTTCATAATGTATAGAGAAAAAGTTGCTTTATAAACATTTTTGTTTCAGGATGTTTATAACAATTTTGTTAATTAATCAACAGCTTGATTTTTATCTCGAAAATATGGGGATTGTTATTATTAAGCCTTGTCTCTTTGAAGTGGGTCTTTTAGTTACCCTACATAAATTTGGGCTTCAGAAACTTATTTAAAGTGTTTTTTGCTATATTTTTAATCAAAAAAGATGTAGGGTAAATATAATTATGGCTTATAAGAAATATATCAAAAGAGGCGGAAAAGTTTATGGGCCCTATATCTATGAGAGTAAGAGGGTTGGCGGAAAGGTTGTTTCCAATTACAAGGGGAAAAAGGAAACAAAAAATGTAAGTAACAAGTTCTTTGTTTTGTCTACTTTAGTTATTCTGTTCTCCATGTTGATTTTTGGATTTATTTTTGTAAGTAATTTTAACTTGACTGGGAAATCTGTAATTGAACTGAGTCTTGTTTATCGTGCAAATGAGACGATTTCTGGAAAGTTTAATTTAATTGTTAATCAAGGGGAGCTTATTCCAGAAGATTCTTTATTGAAATTAGAGTTAAATGAACAGAGAGTGGAAATCCCTATTTCTCAGCTTATTTCTTTACAATTAGGTAATGGGAGTTACTATGTTGAGGATTCTACTCTTATTGGAGAGGGAGAGGGTTATGGTGTTTTAGGAAAAAAGAAAATTTACCCTACAATTTTCTTTAAATTTATTATTAAATCAGAAGAACAAGAAGAAACAGGTTCTGGTGGAGCAGAACCTGTTGTAGAAGAACCTGAAACACCTGCTGGAACACCAGTGGAAACACCAGCAGAAGAGCCAATAGAAACCCCTGCTGAAATCCCTATAGAAGAAACTCCAGAACAAGAAGAACCAGCTGGAATACCTGCTGAAACGCCAATCGAAATACCACCTGAACAGCCACAAGAAGAACCTGTTTTTGGAATAGGGATAACAGGGGGGAGTGTATTTGGAATAGAAAAAGAGGTTAGTGGAGAAGTTAGTTTTGAAAAGCCATTTGAATATCAGCTTAATGCAGGAGAAGAAATAGAAATTATAGAAGACAGCATTTATACTGAAAATAAGAGTTTAACTTCTAACGAATTAAATATTGAGCAGACAGGAAGCTTATTGAAAATAACAACAGAATATTATGAAGAAATTGAAGGATTTGGGGTAGATTTTATTGGAGATGAAAGCGAGACATTGGAAATTGACTTGGAGAAGTTTGGGATTAGGGCAGAAGAAGGAATTTTGAGGGTTAGTTTGGTTTATGATAATAACTCTTTGATAACCTCTGAAAAGGAAATTAATGTTGAGGAAGTTTTAGAAGAGATGCCGATAGAAGAAGCTAATGAAAGTGAAGGTATAATAGAGATAGTTGAAACCAATATAACTGAATTAAATCTTACTCTAATCCAAAATCTAATAAATTTAACAGAAACAAATTTAACCTTAATAGAGAATTTGACAGAACTCAATACAACTGAACTGAATATTACAGAAATAAACCTGACTGATATTAATCTTACAATCAGCAATTTAACTGAATTGAACCTGACAGAAGAAACTATACAATATGACGCTGTTATTGGCAAGCCTGTCAGATGGAAGAAAATAGTTTCTTCTTCAGAAGAAACTAATATGATAATTGAGCTGCCAAAAGAAGCTGAGAATATAAGTGTAAAGAAGATTGAAGAAGAAAAAATAATTTCTGGTTTTAGCATAACTGGGAATGCTGTAAGAAATCTTTTTGGAAGACTGACTGGAAGAGCGGTTGAGGAAAATATTGATGACGAATCAGTAGAGAATAGGGAGATTAATTTCAACATACAGCTTCCTGAAGAAGATATAATCTTAATTGATGATACAATTGGTAATGTTACAGAACCAGCTGATTTAGCAGAAGTTAATTTAATTAATAATGAAACAGAAATTGAAGAAAAAGGGAAGCAGGAGAAAGAAACAAGAGAAGAAAAGAAGCAGGAAGAAGTTGATGCCAGGGGAGAAAATAAAAATATAATCTTGGAACTTAATGAAAGCGCGAAAGAAGTAGAAGTAGAGTATTACACAGAAGCTCCTCTTGCATTTGAGGAGAATACATCTTCTGGAAAAAGCATTGTTATATCAGGTCCAGATTCTTTGAATTACACAAATGTTCTTGCTTATACTTTCTTAACCAGGGAAGTTTCAAATGAAAAATCAATAAAATTATACTGGCTAAATGAGAATGTTGTTGATATTAATGGCACAAATGAAACAATAACAGAAAGGATAGAAACTAATTTCACTGCTTATGATTCTGACAATAACAGCTTGATTGATTATATTGAGTGGATTGCTCCACATTTATCAAACCAAACTTATGAGCTAAGCATAAGCATCTTGAATATTTACAGCCATCCGACCTTGGGAGGGGATTGGATAGTTGAGTTTAATGCAAGCGGGACAGCTGATTTAAGAATAACTGCGACAATTGATGAAAATTATACAAGCGAATACACAAGATGGATAAATTATTCTGAAGATTCTGAATTATATGACCTGAAATTTTTAGATTTGAGCTGTGGAAATGAGAGTTTGACTTATGACTGGCAAGGAGAAAACTGCAATGAAAATGAATGCAGTGTTTTTGTTTCAAATTACAGCTGCGATGAAACAGGAAGCGAGGTTTCAAAAGTGCTTACATCCAAGAAGCATGTCTTAAAATTTGAATTTGGAGAAGAAACAGCTTATGCTTATAATGATGTTGCCATAACAGAATGCCAGAACTGGACAGGTGTGTGGCGTGATGGTTCTTCTCCAGGCGTTTACACTTTAAGCAACAATGTTTACTATAATGCAACTTGCTTTAATGTAACAATAGATAATGTGGAGATTGATTGTTTAGGGAAGATAGTAAATTATTCTGCAACAGGAACAGTAGGTTATGGCATCTGGAGCAACGCGACAAACACTACAATAAAAAACTGCCAGATTATTGAAGGAAGTGCGACTACTGCGAACAAATATGGGATTTTCTTTCGGGGTGCAAGTGCAAAAGATGGGACAATAGTGAACAATACAATAGACACATCAGGAACTTCTGGAATTGGAGTTTATCTTTTTACAAGTGCAAACAATAATAATATCACAGGAAATACAATCTCAACAAAAGGGGCATCAGCTTATGGGATTAATCCCTCAACAAGTTCTAATTATAATATTATGGACAACAACACAATCACTACAGAAGGAGCAAATGGCTATGGGATTTATCTCTATGGTTCTTACAACAATGCAACAAACAATACAATAAACACATCGGCATCAGCCACACCTGGAATTTACATTTATAAAAGTAGCTACAATAATATGTTTTCAAACAAAATCAACACAAGTTCAATGGGCTTCTGGATTTATGGAAGTTCTGACGCACAATTTTCAAACATAATAGCAAATGACAATTATGTTGATGGAAAGCCAGTAAACTCAACTTACGATGTAGACAATGTGATATGTGATGGATATGACTTAACTCAATACGGGCAGGTTATATTCCAGAACAGCAGAAACATAACAATAAATAACTGCAATATATCAAGCAATGGAATAATCTTTGGAAACTCAAATGGAACAATAAGCAATAGCAACATAACATCAAATCACGGGTATGGCATCTCTTTTATTTATTCTTCAAATTCAAACATATCTTCAAATAAAATAACAACTGGGGGAGTTTATGGCTATGGAATTTATTTCTTTTTATCTCCAAGCGATAATATAATAGATAGCAACACAATTTCAACATCTGATGCTGGCGGTGTTGGGTTTTACCTTTATTTAACTTCAAATAATAATAAGATAAGCAATAACATAATCTCAACATCTGGTGCATCATCAAGCCACGGGCTTTATCTTTATTTAAGCTCAGGTAATAATATGACAAACAATACAATTTCTACAATAGGAGGCAATGGGTATGGGATAAATATTCTATCAAGCTCAAGCAACATAATAACAAATGCTGTGATTAATATATCTCACGGAACAACTGCTTATGGATTGAGTTTGCTGACAGCATCCACTAACAACACATTTTCAGGCATAAACCTAACATCAAATCGTTATGCCATCTTTGTTGATGGCACAAGCCATAACTTCACAATGAGTGATAGTGTTTTAAAATCATTCAGCTCGTATGATATTGGATTTGATACTGAAACAAGTGGAAGTGTCAATTTCACAAATGTCAGCTTTGTCAACAAAACATTTCATACAGCATCAAAAGCAACATTAAACACTCACTGGTATCTTGATGCTTATGCGAACTATACAAATGGGACTAATGCTGTCGGTGCGAATATAACTGGATGGAATGTTACAGGGGCAACTGGCTTTTATTTTTCACAGCTGACTAATGATTCAGGGAATATTCCGAGACAGACTTTATTAGAATACAGCATGAACACAACTGGAATTATAAAATATTTTAATAATTACACGATAAATGCCACAAGGGTTGATGGTGCAGAAAATCTGACACAATCTGTGAATATGTCTACAAATCGAGACATTACATTTAGTTTTGATGCTTTGCCGCCAGTAATAATAATAGACTCTCCATTAAACGCAACATATAATAGCTCTACAATTTATTTTAATGTTTCCACAAACGAAAATACTTCTTGGTGTGGTTTCTCTCTTGACAATCTTGTTAATGTATCTATGCAAAGATATAATGAAAGTTATTTTAACTTTACCAATACAACAATTTCAGATGGAAGCCATAATGTCAGTTTTTCTTGCAATGATACTCTTAATAACATTAATACAACAAGCTTGAGATGGTTTGGTGTTGATACAACTCCACCTTTTATTAATATAACCTTTCCATTAAATATAAGTTATAATACTAATGTGTCTGAATTAAATTATAGTGTTTCTGATACAAACTTGCAAAATTGCACATATAGCTTAAATTTAGGAGTTAATAATGTTACAATTACTTGTGGAAGCAATGTAACAACGCTGACATCTGTGGAGGGAAATAATACATGGATTGTCTGGGCAAATGATTCTGTTGGGAATACAAACTTTTCTAATGTGACATTTTATAAAGATACAATTTCTCCAAATGCCACTCTTACTTTTCCAAATAATTCTGCTTATATAAATAATTCGGATGTTAATTTTACAGCAAATCTTAGTGATATTTCTGGATTAAAAAATGCAACACTTTTTGTGTATAATGATACCGGGCTTGTTAATCAGACTGATGTGGTTTTTGTTGGGATAATAACTGATAAGCTGTTAGGAATTGTAGTGGGACTAGTGGATGGGATTTATACATGGTGGTATAAAGTATGGGATTTAATTGGAAATACATTCTCAACCGGAAATTATACTGCGCTTGTAGATTCTTCATATCCGCAATTTGCATTCAATTCCCCGACACCTGCAAACGGGAGCGGGGTTGCAGGAGAATTTATGATAAATTTGTCTCTTACAGAGACAAATCTTGCGAATATTACCTATACTATAAATATGTCTACTTATACTGCCAATTACACTTATGGTGGGAATTATTCTTTATCTTCTCCTGTTAATCTTACAACTGGCTTGGTTTTAATGATGAATTTTGATAATGAGTCTGCTTACGGAGAAAATGAGACAAGAGCTTTTGATTTCTCTGGAAATGGGAATAACGGGACAATGTATGGCGGGGTTGTTGTTAATACAAGTGGGAAGTATAATGGCGCGATGACGTTTGATGGGCAGGATAATTTTATCAATGTTACAATAAACATAACTCAGGTAAATACAACATTGTTTTGGTATAAGAATACAACTTCTGGTTGGATACATATCGCTAATATTTCAGGGGTTGCTAATTATGTTAATGGTGAGATTGGAACTCCTATTCAATATCCAATATATTTTGTTGAAAATAGCTCGCAGATAGGGAAAACTGGTGGATTAGACTTTTTCAACGGCTCTATAGATGAAGTTACGATATGGAACAGAAGCTTGAGTGATGGAGAAATATCACAGCTGTATTTGTCGAAGCTTAGAAAATATTATGACACTGGCAGAACATATATACAATATTATCCGAACGGAACAAACAATGTCACGATGACATTGGAGAGTTCTAATATGCGAAATTGGTCGCTTCTTATTAATCAATCTGGAATTTCTGGAGGGGGGGCTTACAAATATAATATATCAGCGACAGACATGGCTCTGAATTACAACATAACTGAGACAAGAACTGTTCTTGGGAATGTTGCCCCAGTATTTGGACTGATGAATTATACGCCAAACACTTCAGCTGTTTTAGACCCGGGCGTTGTGCTGACTATACGGGCAAATATAACAGACACAGACAATAATTTTGAGACAGCTATATTCCAGTGGAAAAATTATACAGCTGAATGGGGGAATGCAACAAATGTTAGTATGAATAATTTAAGTGAAACTTCTATTCAAACTATATTTAATTCCAGTTTCTCTCCAATCTACGAATCAAATTATTCTTACAGAATATGGACAAACGACACGCAAAATAGCGTTACTATCAGCAATATCACGAATATTTCTATATTTTGGGACTGCACGTGGGTACTTGATACTCAGGATTTCAGCGCAACATCTGGTTATAGTGAGAACAAGTTTATAGGAAATATTTCTATAAATAATACAGGAGACATAAATTATGTAAACAACAACTGCACTCTTGATTTTAAATTATATTATGATTTGCCTGAAGGAAGAGTTTATTTTGATGTGGACTATGGCAATCCGACTTATTCAAACTCTCTTGCTGCAGGAGTAAACAGAACAATAAGCACAAATGCAACATTTTTGACAGCACTCAATGAAGAGGCACTTGTTATAGAGGTTAGAGAATGGAGGAGCAGGTCTGAAACCTATTCGAGAGACATATCAGCATCTCTTGTTACTTCTCCAGGAGGTCCGTATTTATATGAAAAAATAGTTTCAACACCCGCAGCAATATACCTTACTCCTAATGATTTAACTTTATCTGCTTATTTGAGAAATGTTGCTGGAAATGACACAGACAGCAATACTGCCTTCAATGTAAGCTTTAACTGGAGCCTGCCTTCTAATTGGTTAATGGGCAATACAAACCTTTCTTACCATAATCTTTCTGATAACTCGTTTAATTATTACAATTTGAATGTAAGCTTTAACTCTTCAAATCTTGCAAGCCTGTCTCCTGGAAGCTTTACACTTTATCTTTATGCTTGGGGGTATAATTCTTCTGGAAGTCCAATAAATCACTCCGGTGGAAGAACTCTGCTGACAGAACAGACAAATATAACTCTAAGCTGTTATAATATCTCTGATGATATACTTGTAACTGCCTGTGGAAGTTTAGATGGGGATTATGAAGCGCCGGCAACAACCACAACAACAACTGTAACATCTGGGGGCGGTGGCGGAGGGGCCGCAGCAGCTGCTTATGCAAAATCAGAAGCAACGTTTGAGTTAGTAAGAGGAGGAAAGCAGGAATTTGAGCTGGAAATTAAAAATAGATATCCTGAAGAGATGCAGGATGTTAAAGTTACAGTAACTGGAATAAATTCAGAGTTTATAGAGATTATTCCCAAAAAAATAAGCAAGATAAACCCAAGCTCATCAATAAAAATAAAAATAAAAATAAATGCCCCAAGTTATTTTGTAGAAAGCGAGTATAGGCTGGTATTTTATATAGACGGATATGTTGTTTCTGGTTATAACAGAAATCCATTTACAGAGAAGAAGATTATAACGCTTCAGATTTTAGAAGTTGACAGGACAGAATCAAGCAAAAATATGGAAGAATCAAGAGAGATGCTTGATGAACTCAAGGAGCTTAATTTCACAACAAAAGAAATTGAAAAGCTTCTTGCTGAAATTGAAGAAGCTTACAACTCAACTGACTTTTCAGTTGTTAAAAAGAATTATGAGAGAATAAAACTTTTGTATGAAAATGCCAAACTATCTGACAAGCTTATGAAAGAGCTGAATGAGAATATCAGAGACGCAGAGAGATATGGGATAAGCATAAATGAAGCTAAGAGGCTTGTAAATCTTGCTGAATCTGCTTTTCTAAGAGGAGATTATGAAACTTCTATTGCAAGACTGAGAGAAGCCCAGCTGGCATATGCCTTAGAAACAAAAGGCGAGTTTAATCTTGCTTATTATGTGAGAAGAAAACCAATTGAATCAGGCGGGATTGCTCTTTTAGCAGGAGTTACATTAGTTTCATCTTCGCTGCTGATAAGAAGAAGGCTTTTGAAAGCCAAGATTAAAATTTTGGATGAAGAAGAAAAGCTGCTGATAGGACTGATGAAAGTGGTTCAGAAAGAGTGTTTTGAAGAAGGAAAAATCTCTATGGATGAGTATGGAAATGCAATGATGCAGTACGAAACACGATTAAATATTGTTATTCAGGACAAGATTACAACAGAGACTAAGCTTCTTCATCTATTTGTGCTAAGAGGAAAAGAAGAAAAATCATTGAAAGCAGAGGCAAAAAGATTAAAAGATTTGATGAAAGAAACTCAAAAGCAGTATTTCGGGGGAAGCAAGATTGAGACAAGAATTTATGAGAATATGCTGAAAAGCTATTCCCAAAGATTAAGCGAGGTTGAAGAGAAGCTTGCAACACTAGATGCGCAGAAGACACTTAAGGCAAGGGGGCTTAAACTATGATTGTAAAGATTCAGCACAAGATTTTGATTTTTATTTTTTTAATTGGAATTATTTTTAGCTGTTATAGCGTGCTGGCTGCTGAAAATACCACGACAAAAAATGCAGAGTCCTGCTTAAAAGATTCTAGTGCTTATATGCAGGAGCTGATTGATAATGGGTTTAATGCAGAGAGGTTAGACGATATTATAAGAACAGCTTCTGATGTTTTTAGTGCGCAGAAGCTGCTGGAAGAAAACGGGAAGAAATCTGATTATTCCTTAGTTATTTCTTATTGCGATGATGTTGAAAATGTGAGGAATCTGGCTTTTGAAGCGAGGGACATGTTTTATTCTTTGGAAAAAGAATATGCTGACTTTAAGGAAAAGGCAGGAAAACTTGGCTTAAATACATCTGAAACTGACAGCTTTGTTGAAGATGCAAGGCAGGAGATTAGAGACGAAAGATATGAAAAGGCAATTGAGAAGATTCCTGAAGCTGAGAAAAAGATTATTGACGCAGAAGCAGAAGCGACGACAATGAACCTTTTTTACAGCACCCTTACAAGAGGCATTAAAGAGTTTATAATTGAGAATTATATTCAATTAGGAATTTTTATCGGGATTATCCTTGCAGTTTATCTTTTTTACAGGACAAGAATAAGGAGAAAGATAATTATAAATAAGATTGAAAGGCTGTATGCAGAAAAAGAAGTTTTGAGAGATTTGATAAAGAAAACTCAGAAAGATTATTTCCAGTACGGAAAAATTCCAGAAGGAATTTACAACATAAGGACAAAGAGATTTGCAGAATTGATAAGAGATTTGGACAGGCAAATCCCACTTTTAAAAGAAGAGCTTGAAAGGCTGAATGTAAGACTGACAGACAAGAAAGAAGTAGTGGAGCTTGGGAAGGTTCGGGGGTTCGCAAATAAGGAGACAATTGTTAAAAAAGCAATAACAAGAAAAAAGAAGAATAGAAGGAAAAGGGGCAGTAGGAAGAAGATTAAGAAAGGGAAATGATTTTAGAGCTTACCGCAAAATAAATTAGTAAAGTTTAAATAACCTCTTTTCCTTAATAATGAATGGAAAAAGAGGCAGAATTAGTAAGACAAAAATTGAAATATCTTTCTA
>Ga0209541_10005575_pt1 | contig 21914 bp, 19 predicted proteins | sample RifCSPlowO2_01_FD_184027 | JGI IMG/M metagenome (GOLD analysis project Ga0209541, IMG submission 184027) | Groundwater microbial communities from Rifle, Colorado - Rifle CSP2_plank lowO2_0.1 (SPAdes) (version 2) | ecosystem: Environmental > Aquatic > Deep subsurface > Groundwater | place...
CTTATTTACAGGTGGAAGAAAAGAAATCCCGGAGTTAATGAAACTAGCCAATGTATTGCTTCTACCCAGCGAAGGAGAAGGATTACCCGGAGTGGTTATGGAAGCTATGGCTTCAGGATTGCCGGTGGTAGCTACAAAAGAGGGATGTACGCCGGATTTGATTGAAGATGGAAAAGAAGGCCATTTGGTTAATTCAAATGGAGATTATTTTAAAGAAATAAAAAGAATTATTTCTGATGAAGATTATAATCAAAACTGTAAAATAAATGAAAAAGAAAAAATCAAAGGTTTCAGTTGGAAAATTATCAGCAAGAATTATGCGCAATTATATAACTCATGATAGGTCGCAATTTAGTTTACATTGTACTCTCTTCCGAAAACACTATTAAAAATTCTATCCATTGGCAAATCCTTAAAGAAATTGAACCGGAATTTAATAAAATATACATCCTCTGCTTAGGGAAAAAATATATCAAACAAGAAGAAAAATTTAGATTTATCAGTGGGAATATATTCAATTGGATTTCAAGCATTCCTGAACTAAATAATATCTCTTTAATCTATGGAAATGATAATTTTATTGGAGGTTATTTTGCAACTTGGTTAAAATTATTAAAAAGAAAACCTTTGGTGGTGAGAATAGGCAGTCCTTGGATTTACGAGCTAAATGATTTTAAATCTATTATCAAAACAGTAGTTATTAAATATACTAAAAGAAAAGTCCTCAAAAAGAGTACAAAGATTATTTACAATTCTAAAGCAATTGTTGATAGAAAAATAAAACATAAATATGAAGTTGTTTATAATGGAGTTGATACTAAACTGTTTAGACCAATGCCTGAAATTCAAACAAAAAGCGACAGATTGAGATTGATTGCCATTGGTAATATCAACAAAGAAAAAGGATTAGAATATCTATTTGAAGCTATTAAAGATTTAAAAGACAAAGTTTCTTTGACAGTAGTTGGTGATGGTCCATTATTAAAAGAATTCAAAGAAAAAAATAAAGATGTAACGTTTATCGGAAGAGTAGAACATAAAGAACTTCCAAGAATAATCAACCAACATGATGTTTTGGTCCACCCGAGTTATGTAGAATCCTTTCCAAATGTAATTTTAGAAGCTATGGCTTGTGGAAAGCCGGTGATTGCGTGTAATGTTTATGGGATTCCGGAGATGGTTACTGATGGATATAACGGATTTTTGGTCAGACCGAAAAATATTATTGCTATTAAGGAAATTTTAATCAAATTTAATGATAAAAAAAAGTTATTTGCCGCAATTAGAACAGACGCACAAAAAAAAGTACATGAACAATTTCAAAAAGAAAAACAAATACATAAACTTTATAACGCTTTATTTGATAGTATGTCGAGACCATTAAAATGAAAAAAACAGAAAACAAAGACCAATTTAAAATAGTTGAATTTATAATTTATTTATTGGATTATGGATATAAAGAATTATCATCAATACCAAAAGATATCTTCACAGAAATCCATTTGCGATTCTTTAAAAAAAATACCTCTCCTGATAAAAAAATTCTTTGCTGTTGGGATTTCAATCAAAGACTATCTAAAGCTGGAGATTTTATGCTTATTATGGAATATTTCAATATACTAAGACATGAATTTGGACTTAATTTAAAAAAAAGAAATATTGATATCTGTTTTATTGATGATAAAAATCATTACAACGCAAAACAATTGCGATTTTCAAAAACATATCTATTTAAAAAAAATATTCAAACTTTAGTTGTAACAAACCCATATATTGATTCCGTGTTCTCATTTAAATCAAACCGGGAATTTGAAATATTTTATCAACAAAACAGAAAAAGATATCTAAGATGGCCACCAACCGTTTCTGGTACAATTGTCGCAGATATAAGGAAAATAGAAGAATTTTATAAAAAGAACAGATTTATACCTCAGTTGAGTTTACCAGAAGATATTCTAAGTGAGATATATTTTTTTTACGAAAAATATGTATATCCTTCTATTCCAATAGTTGTAAACATAAGACAAAACATTCGTAGTAGTAACAGAAATACAAAACTTGATGAAGTAAAAAATTTTATAAAAAATTATGAAAAAGACAAGAAATATAAATTTATTATTATTTGCAACAAAAGTGAAATTCCCGAAGAGTTCAGAAAATTAAAGAATACATTTTTTTCTAAAGATTTTTTTGATAGTGTTGAATATGACCTTGGTTTTATAAAAACATCATACATCTCTTTATTTCCTAGCTCGGGGATGGCTTGTTTTGCGTGGTTTAGTGATGTGCCTTTTATTATGTATGGGGATCATGGATATAATAAATATACTTCAACCCCCAAGGGAGGAAAATTCAATTTTTGCACAGAATATCAAAGACATTACCACCAAATAGAAACCTCTGAATTTTTAATAAATGTTTTTGAATATCTGAAGAAATATCTAACAGAAAATAAAATTAATAATAATCTTAAAAATAAAGTTAAACCTAGAATTAATGATGCTCCATTTTAACTGTTAAAGAGTAATCCGGTCTTTTGTTTCAATGTATTTATAAATGGGATTAGCACATAAATATTTATTGGTAGATCAAAAAGAATATATTAAACGAATAACTTCTGAAATTAAATTATCAAATATATTTGATGTGCTTGATAAACCAAATCAGTTATCCGTTCTGGTGATAGGAGACACAATCATCGACAATTATGTTTTTACTTCTCTCAAAGGAAGAGCTATAAAAGACCCCATTTTATCTGTTGGTTATATAAATGATGAAGAATATGCCGGAGGGATTATTGCTATTGCAAATCATCTTAATGATTTTGTGGCTAAAATAAAATTAGTAACTTTATTAGGAGAGAAAAACTCAAGGATTGATTTTATTCAAAAGTCTATCAAAAATAATATACAACTTAAAACGTTTACAAAAAATAATGCACCAACTACAATCAAAAAAAGGTACGTTAATGCTTACAGAAATAATAAATTATTTAAAATAGAATATATGGATGATACTCCAATTACAACAGAATTAACAGCGGAAATTATTGGATATCTTGATCAAGAAATTCCAAAACATGATTTTGTATTGGTAGGAGATTTTGGACATGGATTTATTAATGATCAAATTAGAAGAAAATTAGAAGAAAAATCTAAATTTTTAGCTATTAATGTTCAATCAAACAGTGCAAATATGGGTTATAATTATTTTAATTTATATGAGAAAGCTGATTTCTTGAGTATTGATGAACAAGAATTTAGATTACCCAAAGCAGAACGCTTTGCTGAAATCGAAGAAATCATAAATGGCACTAAAAATCCAATGCCCTACAAATCATTCTTAATAACAAGAGGCAAACAAGGATGTATTTATGTAAAAAATAACAAATTAATTAGATCCCCTATTGTTATAGAATCAGTTAAGGATACCGTAGGTGCTGGTGATGCTTTATTTGCCATTAGTTCATTATTAACATATTTAGAGGTAAATGAAGAATTAATACCATTCATAGGCAATTGTGCTGGAGGAATTGCAGCTAATATTATTGGTAATAAAGAGAGTATTACTAAAAATGGCTTATTGCATTTTATAGAAGAGATATATAAAGAAGTTGATGAAGAAGAGATTCACGCTTATTTTAATTCAGTAAGTAACACACTAAGTAATTTAGATAAGGGTAGCGTTGCGAGGTTTACTGAATATCTAATGCATACTTATAATAAAGGAGGAATAATATATGTATTTGGTAATGGGGGAAGTGGAGCTACCGCCTCCCATTTTGTTGGAGATCTTATAAAAGGAGTATCTTGTGGTCTTGATAAAAGATTTAAAGCGATATGTTTAAATGATAATATACCGGCTTTAATGGCCATTGCTAATGATATATCTTATGATGATATTTTTGTTGAACAATTGAAAAATTTTCTCACTAAAGAAGATTTGGTGATTGGAATCTCCGGAAGTGGAAATTCTGTAAATGTAGTAAAAGCCTTTGAATACTCCAAAAAATTTGGAGCAAAAACATTAGCGATATGTGGATTTAAGGGGGGAAAAATAAAAGAAATTGCAGATTTATCTATACATGCCAAGATTGATGACATGGAGATTTCTGAGGATATCCATAACTTGATCATGATCCATTGTGTCAAAAGGATTCTGCAAAAAGAATTGAAAAATGAAAATGTTGGTAAGGAACATGCAAAGCGTATTGATGAGGAATATACACGACGAGGTGTATGAGTTGTGATTTTTTTAAAATAAACATTAATAGGCTCTGTAGAAAAAGTCCAATGATTAATGCTGAAATGTTCTGCAGGCTTATTGCTTATAACATCGGAGCCTACATTATTGGACTTTTTCTACAAAGTCACATTAATAAAAAAACTTATAAAAATTCCTTGCACAATTCTTCATAACCCTTTCCATTCGCATCAATAAATTTTGCTCCGATATTCCTTGCTAATTCCTTATCTTCATGACTGTTCCCTAAAACAATAATGTCATCAAAATCCTCTGTTTTTTTCCCTAATTCTCTAAGACTATCTTCAATCATCTTTTTAGATGGTTTCCTTTTAGTTACATCTTTAATATATTTTGGCTTGAATTGTAGTTTATTTTTCATAAGTTCTGCGTAAACTGAATCTACATCTGGACAATACTGCCAGTTATCAATATTCACGCCTTTTGTAGATAACTTTTTGTGAATAATATTATTTATCTCTTCAACGGTATCACATTCAAAATAACCCCTAGCTACTCCTGCTTGATTGGTTACAATTATTTTAGTCGTTCTGAATTTAGTTTGTAAAGCCAAAATGAAACTAACTACTGGCTCATTTAATTTCAACTCTTCCAACCAATTTTCACTCTTACCCAAAAAATCATTATTTTCAATTAATGTGCCATCCCTATCAATTATCAGTAAAATTGTCTTTTCTTTAATTTTGTTCTTAATATATTCAATAATTTCTGTTGTGGACATTGGTGATTCGACAGTATATTGCATCTCCCCGCCAACGGATTTAATCACTTCTCTTTCAGAATTAATCCCAGGAGTAGTTTTATCGATATAATCCGGACCTTTAATATAATAATCTGGTTTTAATCTTTGGATTATATCAGTGCCTTTTTCACTATCGGAAATAACCACGTAATCAACCCATCTTAGGGCGGCTACAGAGTATGCCCTTAACTTTTCATTGTAAACTGGTCTACCTGTACCCTTTCTGGAAGAAACAAAGATATCAGATGATATTGAAACAAAAAGAATACCACATATCTTCTTAGCCATTTCAAAATGTTTCATGTGTCCCGGATGAAGAATATCAAAACCCCCGTTACAAAGACCAACTTTTTTATTAGAAGATTGTAATTGTTTAATTAATATTGCTGCGTAATCCAAATCTATTATTTTCTCAGAAGTATAAGAAGATAAATCGTTTATATCTAACATTTTTATTGGAGCAGGATATTTATTTGTTATTTTAGTGAGATTATCAGTGATAGATTAACTTTCTTTTGTTTTATTATGATTATTATAATTTATAATTCTGGTTATACTTTATTTAAGACTTCATTTTTTGGTAAAGTCAATAACAACACGACAACATTCACCTTTCTTCATTAATTCAATCCCTTCATTGATGTCTTCTAAACTAAGCTTATGTGTTATCATCTCACCTAGTTTTAACTTTCCATCAAAATATAACTGACAATATTTTGCAAAATCAATATCTGGTTTTGATTCGCCACCACTGGTTCCCAAAATCCTTCGCCCAAAATATAATGGAAATGGATCAATCTCAATTTTAAGGCCGGGTTTAGGAACTCCACAAAATAAAGCTGTGCCCGTGGTTTTTTTTACTGCGTTATAAATAAATTCCATAATTTCTTTTCGTCCAGTAGTCTCGAATGCGTAATCCAATCCTTCTTCGCCAACAATTAATCTAATTTCCTCATCAACCAGCTTAAGGCTTTTACCTGTGGAATTGATAGTATGTGTAACTCCGAATTTTCTGGAAAATTTTAATTTTTCATCATTAATGTCAACCGCGATAATTGGATTAGCGTTCATTAATGAAGCTGCGTGAACCATATTAATGCCAATTCCACCAACTCCCACGACCATAACACTATGTCCTTCTTTTACCTTTGCATTATTTATAATTGCACCCGCACCAGTAGCAACAGCACAACCAATAAGCGCAGCTTCAGGAAAAGGCATTTCTTTTGGTATTTTTGTTACTCTATTTTCTGAAGCTAGACAATATTCATTAAAGGTGGTTATAAAACCAATATTAATTTTTTTCCCACCCCAATCGTATTTTTCTGGAAGAACATTAGCTCCACTACCCTTTATCCAAGAAAGAATTACGTGATCACCTTTCTGTACTTTTGTAACTCCTTCTCCAACTTCTTCAACAATGCCTGAACCTTCATGTCCTAATAGATTTGGATTCATTGTACCAATCGTATTTTGACCTGATATTTCAATCAATTGTGTATGACAAATTCCCGTAGCAACTAATTTTACAAGAATTTGACCTCTTTTTGGAGATTTAACAGGCAGTTCTAGGATTTGTAACGGCTGATGTAAGTCTACTAAAACCGCTGCTTTCATTTTTACTCTAGAATTTACCATATCAGTTTATAAAAACACAGTTTTATAAATCTTATGTTATTGTAAACCTGATGTAATTATTGAATGATAAACTCACTTGGAATGTTGTCAAAGAAATCATAGATCTAATTCATCATCTTGTACATATTTTATTCCTTTTTGTAAGGCAATGTAAGCTTTTTGTAATTCTCTTCCAAGATAAGCGCAATGATCTTTACGAATATTTAAACCGATCTTGTTAATAATGGTATGATAAATATTAATCGGTTTTTTGCCTGTTACTTTTAAGAGAATCACATTTTTCGAATTACAGAAACCAACTTCAATATTACCTGTGTCGTTATCAATCTTAATCAGGAAATATCCTTCTGGATCTAAAACAAATTCTTTAAGATCATCATATTCTGATTCAATAACTTTCATTTTTTTTCCATTTAATTCTGTTGAAACCAGAATCTTTTCTTTATCTAAATCAATTAATTTGATGGCATTTACAGGACAGGATTTTGCCGCATTCGTCAAAATTTCAACTTGTGAAAGATATAAATTAAAATGTACAATCCCGACACCATCCTTGATTGAAGCTTTTTTAAGAACAGCTTTTTCGCCATTAAAACTAAAATAATCCGGCGCGATTTCAATACATTTTTTAGCACCAATACATCTTTTGGGATAGTATTCAATCCTTATATTTTTCATAGCAAAAAACCCCGCTAAATATCTAATCCGAAATATTTTCTTGTTAAAGATTATTCTGTAAGCTTTTTTTTAGGTTCTCCTATAGTTTTTTCTTTTGTAGTAGTATAACTATTCACTTTTTGTTTTTCTTTATTAATAAAATTATTGTCTGGGTTAGCTCTTACACGAGTTGCCCAACGGATTTCATCGAGCCTTTCCTCTGTCATGTCCATCATTTTCATAATTTTTTTCTTTCTAATAGGATTGGCAAAATTAATCCTATCCCATTCATAAGCACGTAACACTGCTAAGTCTCTAGCCCGCCAATGTGGAGTATCGAATGTCCCACCAGACCAATCGTGTTTTGCAAAATCAAAATCTTTATCTAGGTAACCCATCTCAACGGCAGTTTGGAACATTTTTGTATTGGCCAATGGAGTACAAACAAAAATTTTAATATAATCCACATCTAATCCTTCGGCATATTTAATTGTTTGTCTTATTTCATCCCAGGTCTCTCCTGGACTTCCAATAATAAAATTAGCAACAGTATCGATACCAGCAACCTGTATTTTCTTTGCCATTTCTTTAGTTCGTTCGATATCTATTGGTTTCTTTATTATTTCTCTTAATACTCTAGGAGATCCAGATTCGACAGCAAAATTAAGATATACACATCCGCTTTGCGCAGCTAATTCAATGCATTCCTCGTCTATACAAAAAATTGCTGCCGCATCCATCTGCCAGGTTATATTCAAATTCCTCTGAATAATCAGTTTTAACATCTCTTTGGCTTTATTCTTATTCATGAACATATTATCGTCATCAAAAGAGAAACATTTGATACCATAATTTTTAATTAATAATTCAATTTCACCAACAAAATGTTCAGCACTTCTGTACCTTGTAATTGCGCCAGAAATTGATTCCACTTGGCAAAATGTACACCCTATAGGGCAACCCCGGGTCATAGATAATCTGGCAAATGGCAACTCTCTTGGTCTCCCAGTTGCCTCTCTAGGGTATCTTTTAGCATATTTCAAAAAATCTACCAGGTGATATGCAGGATATTTGAGCGCATCTAAATCTTTTATAAAATCATTCCTTGGCGGTATAATTACTTCATTATTCTTTCGATAAAGGAGACCTTTTTCTGGTAAAGGGGCGTTTTCAAAAAGATGTTCCAAAAACTCTTTTATTAGCAGTTCTGCTTCACCCCTTATAGCAAAATCAACATTACTGTCTTTCATTGCTGAATGTGGAGTTGAAATAACATAAACCCCACCCATAATAGTAATTATCGAAGGATTTATTTTTTTAACAATAGCTGCTGCTAGATGTCCAGCTTTGCTATATTCCTGGGTAAAATTACTTATTCCCACAACATCAGGTTGCTCTTTTCTTATTATTTCTTCGAATTCTTTCTCACTTAAATCATCAATAATGCAATCAATTATCTTAACATCATATTTGTCTTCTATCTGAGCGGCAAGCAAACATATTTGAGTTGGATGAATTATCCACATAGTATAATTTTCCTCTGCTGTTGCCCAATGATGATTAGGAAGTACTAACATCACTTTTTTTCGTGAAAATGATGCATTAGTGATATCAGAATAAGCTTCTGGTTTTGTGCTATGAATATTTGGAATATTCCTAGCTTTGGCAAAAGTATCCATCATTACTTTATTATGATAGAAACCAGTTATAAATTTTTTGATTCTCTGACACAGTTATGATTTCTATAATACCTTGAGACATATTTAGTATTAACATCCTCCCCAGCCCTAAAGGGCGGGATTCCCTAATGAATCGGTGACTTTGGCATGATGAGATTCATCACTTTACCAAGCCATAAAGCTGAGGAACGGAATTAGTATCTTTCGCAATTCATCCCCCTACGCTAAAGCTGGGGGATTTCTTGCTCAGAAGTTATTTAAAATGGCCCCATAAAAGAATTATTTGGGACATCTAATGGTACAGAATCACTTTGAAGAGATAAAACGACATTATCTTTTCCAACCATAAAGAGTACCTTGTATACTATATCAGAATAATGAGGATAATAATATTTTGTTAATCCGGGTGTTGATGGAGAGGGAATATCTGGTAATGTTATGCGATGCGGAGAACACTTTAAATCACAAAAAGCTTTTTCAGTTATTCTTGAAATAACTTCTCCTGCAAAACCGCCAGAATAATAACCTGAATCAACTACTAATAAACGTCCCGTTTTCTTTACAGATTTAAGTATAAGATCATCATCAAATGGTTTTAAAGTCCTAACATCAATAAGATCGACGTGTATATTTTCTTTCTTAAGAATATCAACTGCTCTTAAAGATTCTACAGTCATATAAGAACTGGCAACAATGGTAACATCTTTTCCCTCCATAATAAGTTTTGCTTGTCCTAAAGGGATGGAATACATTTCTTTTGGAACATAATCAATCATATTATGAAGCCAACGATGTTCAATAAAAATAACGGGATTATTATCTTTTATACTAGCGATTAGTAAACCTTTTGCGTCGTAAGCAGTAGCGGGCATTACTACTTTTAACCCGGGAATATGCGCAAATAATGCTTGTAAATTTTGGGAATGTTGGGCGCCTTGACCCCAACCACGACCAATAATCATTCTGATAACTAAAGGCACTTTTAATTGACCACCAAACATATAATGCCAATTTGCAGCGTTATTTATTATCTGATCTATTGATAACAATGAAAAATCTAATCTCTGATGAGTTAAAATTGGACGAAGCCCAGTCAAAGCTGCTCCGATGCAGACCCCGGTCAATCCGTTTTCAGAAAGAGGCATATCTAAGACTCTCTTATCGCCAAATTTTTGTTTTAATCCTAATGTTGTACCAAATATACCTTTAGGGTCTGGTACCCCCTCACCAATAATAAATACGTTTTTATTCTCTTCCATGCATTGTTCTATTGCTTCTCTTATAGCTTCAAAATATTTTAACTGTCTAAGGCTATTTTCCATTATTACTCCGCATAAATATATTTATTCAATTCGCTCTTATCAGGATATGGGCTAGATTTAGCAAATTTAACTGCTTCATCAATCTTTTTGTTTATCATTTCTGTTATAACGGCGATTTTATCCGGATTTAAAATATTATTTGCAAGTAATTTTTCTTTTAGTTGATTTATGGGATCGTTTCTCTTCCAAGAAAGAAATTCTTCTTCCGTCCTATACCCAATATTATTATCAAAATTTGGACCACAATGTTCACGCCACCTATATGTTGCCGCTTCAATAAAAGCTGGACCACCACCATTTCTAATTTTTGTAATTGCTTGTCCAGTTGTTTCGTAAACATCAATCACATCGTTTCCATCTACTTCATAACAATCAACACCATGACATTTGGCTAAATCAATAATTTTACGTTTAGGTTGACGATCATTTATGTGTGTGTAAACAGAATAAAAATTATTTTCACAGAAAAATAGGATGGGGAGATTTTTCAATTTAGCGAAATTAATACTCTCATAAAAAACACCTTCTTCTACTGCTCCATCGCCTAGAAAAACAACAACAATATCTCTAGCATTCTTTATAGACAAGGTAAGAGCAGCACCAACAGCAACCGGGATTGTACCTGAAACGATGGCTGTTGCACCCATAAATCCTACCGATAAATCTACAAGATGCATTGAACCGCCTCGTCCTTTTGAACAACCACTATTTTTACCATACAGTTCTGCAAAAAATCTGTCTAAATCTCCACCTTTAGCTAAATAATGGCCATGTGATCTATGGTTACTAAACACCATATCTTGCGAAGTAATATTTAAACAAACGCCTACTGCGGTAGCTTCTTGACCAATGGATATATGTACTGGACATCGCATTTCCTGTCCCGGATAAAGATCGCAGATTTTTTCTTCTACTAATCTTATGTAAAGTAATTCCTGAAAAAAAGAAAGTAATTTTTCCTGGTTAGCTGTCATTTTAAATTATTCCATTATCGAAATGTTCCTTTTAAAAAAAAAGTGATTAATTAATAAATGTTTCTGATTAGTATTCTATATCAGGAGTTTATTATTACACAATATTTAAATACACTCTAACAAAGATTTTTAATTGTGGAAGTCAGAAAATTTAATAAAATTTTTATAACTGGAGGAGCTGGTTATGTGGGAAGTGCTTTAGTACCAAGTCTTCTTGAAAAGGGATATTCCGTGGTAGTATATGATTTATTCATTTATGGAAATGTTCTTCCCAAACATCCAAATCTAACTCAAATTAAAGGAGATATAAGAAACAAAGAAAAAATAATTGAAATGGCTAAAGACGCAGACGCGTTGATACATCTTGCTTGTATTTCAAATGATCCTAGTTTTGATTTAAATCCCGAGTTAGGTAAATCTATTAATTTTGAAGCATTTAAAAATGTTATTGATGCCTGTACTGTAAATAAAGTAAAAAGATTAATTGTAGCAAGTTCTACTAGCCAATATGGGATAAAACCAATTGATGTTGATGTTACAGAAGAAACAAAACATGAACCAACCACAGACTATGCGAGATATAAGTATGAATGTGAAAAACTTCTTCTTAACTCTGATGTTGGAGAACTGGAATACGTATTTGTAAGACCTTCTACGTTATGTGGATATGCACCAAGATTACGATTGGATTTATCAGTAAATATCCTTACAATAAATGCTCTGATAAATAAAAAAATTAAAATTTTTGGTGGAGAACAAATGCGACCAGCCTTAAATATAAAAGATATGGTAAATTTCTATGAGTTAATGTTAACAGCTCCAAAAAACGTGATCGATAAACAGGCTTTTAACGTCTCTTGTGAGAATAAAATGATTAAAGAAATTGCGGAAATGGTTAAAGATGTTATCGGCGATAAAGAAATAACTTTTGAAGTAACAACAAGTAATGATAATAGATCATATCATGTCAACACAGATAAAATGAAAAGAGTTTTAGGATTTGAATGCAAGTTCAGTTTGCAAGATGCTATCAAAAGTATAATTGAAGCTTATAATCAGAACTTAATCATAGATGGATTAAATAATACTTTATACCACAACATTAAAAGAATGAAAGAAATCAATTTAAAGTAGAGAAATTAGTCAAAGTAAATATTCTTGCAAATTAGAATGAAAATTATCGTAACTGGTGGAAGTGGTATGGTTGGATCTAATTTTATACATTTTATGTCAAAAAAAAATATCACACTTCTTAGTGTCTATTATTCTAATCCAACTAATTTTAATTATTGTGATAATCATAAAATAGATATAGTAAATAAAGAAGCAGTACTTAATCTTAAAAAATTTAATCCAGACATAATCATCCATTGCGCGGCCATTACTAATATCGCATTTTGTGAAGAAAATCCTAGGATAGCCTATAATGTAAATGTAAAGGGTACTAAGAATTTGATAGAACTAGCAAAAATAACACAAGCAATATTTGTTTATATCTCCAGCGATGCAATTTTTGATGGAGAAAAAGGTATGTACACCGAAGATAACCCACCTAATGCTTTGACAGTCTATGGAAAAACAAAAGCAGAAGGAGAATACTATTGTTCAAATAATTATAATCTATCAATAATCATAAGAACAAACGTATTTGGTAGAAATAACTTTATACCAAAAACTAGTTTTGTTGAATCTTTACTTCAGAATTTAGAAAAGAATATCCCTTATTCAGCTTTCACAGACGCAATATTCTCTCCAATTTATGTTGAAGAATTATTAGAAATTGTACTTGAGCTAGCACAAAAAAAATCTTATGGGACGTATAATGTGGTAAGCTCTGTAGCACTTACAAAATATGAATTTGCTAAAACTCTAGCAAAAGCATTTGATTACGATTTAAATTTAATAAAAGAAAGTTCAGTTACAACTATTTCACAAAATATAAAATATCCAAAAAATGTTTCTTTGGATAATCACAAGATTTCAAAAATTTTAAATAGAAAAATACCGCCTCTAACTGAGATGTTAGAACGATTCAGAAAAGAACTGAATAAATAAAGGATAAAAATGGTTGAAATAAATTTGATGGCAAAATATCCCAAAACAAAAAGAGATATAGATCAAAGAGCTGAAGAAAGAAACCTTAATGATATATTAACTGCTAAAAAATTTGGTCAAGAATTTTTTGATGGTAATAGGCGACAGGGATATGGTGGCTTTCATTACAATCCCAGATTTTGGACTGATGTAGTCAAGGATATAATCAAATATTATGGACTTACTCCTGAAAGCAAAATTTTAGATGTTGGTTGTGCGAAAGGATTCACTTTATTTGATTTCAAAAAAATTTTACCTGGAATAAAAATCTGTGGAATTGATATATCAGAATACGCCATTAAAAATGCAATGGAGGAAGTAAAACCTTACGTTAGTGTAGGGGATGCAAAAAATTTGAGTAAATTTAAAGATCAAGAATTTGATCTTGCAATTTCAATAAATACCATACATAATCTTCCTTTACAAGAGTGCAAGCAAGCTCTTCGTGAGATCCAACGTGTAGCAAAAAAAGCATTTATAGTCAATGATGCCTGGAGAAACGACGAAGAAAAAGAAAGAATGTTAAAATGGAATCTTACCGGTGAAACATTAATGCATGTTGGTGATTGGAAAAAATTATTTGAAGAAGTTGGATATAAAGGAGACTATTATTGGTTTATCGCCGAATGACATATTAAAGTAATACGGTAATAAGTTGAAAATTGATTGTTATTATTTTATAATATTTAGATTTCTTCTCCATAAGTTTTATAATAGATATTCTTAGAATAAAGCTAATGAAAACCGTACTCGTTATTGGAAGTAATTCGTTCTCTGGAAGCCACTTTATTGATTTGCTGTTAGAAAAGACAGAATACAATATTATTGGAATCAGCCGTTCTACTGAAAAAAGTAGCGCCTTTCTACCTTACAAATTAAGATTATATTCACAAATAAAATTGCAATCTCGTTTTAATTTCCACCAACTTAATCTCAACCAGAACATACAGCAAATTATAAATCTTATCAATAAATACCGTGTCGAATATATTGTCAATTTTGCTGCCCAGAGCGAAGTCGCACCAAGCTGGAAAAACCCTCAGCATTGGTATCAAACTAATGTCTTAAGTTTGGTTAATTTACTAAACCAATTGAAAAATAATACTTTTATAAAAAAATATGTCCATGCTTCTACACCAGAAGTCTATGGAACAATGTCTGGCACAATTGCCGAACATACCATATATAGCCCAAGTACACCCTATGCATCATCAAAAGCGGCCGCCGATTTATTTATTCAAATGCTTGTGAAGAATTTTAATTTCCCAGCTGTTTTTACACGTGTAGCAAATATATACGGACCAGGACAACAATTATTCAAAATCATACCAAAATCTGTAATTTCCATCAAATCTGGAAAAAAAATACCTTTACATGGTGGTGGACACTCTGTTCGTGCATTTATACATGCTCGCGATGCTTCAGATTGTGTTTTACGTATAATGGAAAATGGTAATCCCGGAGATATATTCCACATTTCTACTAAAGAATTCATCAGTATAAGAGATCTTGTGCAAAAAATATGTTCTAAGATGGATATCTCTTTTGAAAGTTGTATTGATATCACTGAAGATCGTGTTGGGAAAGATGCCGCATACACATTGGATTCAACAAAGGCCCATACACAATTGAGTTGGAAACCGATAATATCTTTAGACCAAGGAATTGATGAAGTAATTCAGTGGGCAGAAGATAATTGGCAAGAATTAAAAGAACAGCCACTGGAATATATACATCAAGAATAGTCAGAATTGGTTGCAATCCTTAATCAAGATTCCTAAAAAACGCTGTTCACCTTCTTGGATAATCCATGGGTTGTGACCGATCTGATGACAAAAATTTTTGAAAGCGAGATTATCGCCAACATCATCGGAAATAAATATCCCCCCATGCCTAAGATGTTTCCAAAGTAGCGGGTATGCCCACATCCTTCCTGGATAAGATTTATCACTATCATAATGGCATAAATCAATAGTTCCTGCTTCTCTTAATGATTCGGGCAATAGAAGACGATCCGTACCTCTTAATAAAGACCATCGCTTTCTATTTTCCTGAGGAACTACACAACCAACAAATTTTTCTGAACCAGAACCGGGATAGGGTTTATCGATACTCCATAATCTTCCGGTAGACCTTTTATCTAAAGACAATAAAAATGCTAGTGATGACCACCCATAAGCTACACCGGTTTCTATAATTCTCTCAGCAGAAATACCTTGTGCTAATGAATAAAGTAAGTCAATACTAGAACCCCCGCCCATCTGCTTTCCACTCTTTTTGATAGAATCAAAAGAATTAGCAATTATTTGAGGGTATTCTTTAGACATTGAAAGCCATAATAAGAAATTTGTACCTAAAATTAAGCCCATCTCGCTAAAGATTTCTTCTTTTTTCTTCTTCTGAGATTCACACCAAATCTGTGCTTCTTTTATCTCATTTTCAATTTTTCTACGAAAGAAATAATCTTTTCCCGTTAATATGCTTTGACGTAAAAATTCACCATAATAACTGGGATGACTAAGATACCATCTAACTCTTCGGATAAAATGACTATTAGTTGAATCTGATAAAGACATCTGATAAAAAAAAACATGCCGGCTTTAAATTCTTTACTAGTTGAAAATCATAAGTTTTTTAAATGAGAAATTAAAATATAATAACCTAATTAGATGAAAATAAGAAAATATATTACTTTAAAATATTCTAATTTACTGGTTAATTTGATCCCTTTTTTTCAACACCAAATTAATAATTTTTTTTATTTCTTTAATCGAGGTTATATTAAACAAGAATAACAATGTAGGATAAACAATAATCAATATCAACATGAATATGATTATCTGTAGATATATTGAAGTAATCCTAATTTTGATAATATGCCCAATTAACCACAAACACAGACTTATACTGCCCAAAATTAAGATATTTCTCCAAGGTAAAGAATAATTCACTAATTTACGCAGATGAAAAATTAAGAGATAAGATAAAAGAACCGAACTAAACAAAGTAGCGATAACAACACCAAAATAACCTTGTTGAAATTTTCCAAAAATAGGAATTAGGATAATATTTAAGCCTAAATTTAAGATATTTGAAGTTATCGTCGCTTTAGTTGCATCTTTTGATTTTCCAAGACCCAACAAAACACCATAGGTTATACCATTTAAACTAGTCACTAAATATGCTAAACAAAGTATATTCAAACCCCAATAACCGCTAGCATAATCTACTCCAAAAAGAAGGTTTAAGAAAAATTTAGAAAAAAGAAACATAAATACTGTGATAGGTGCAAGAATCAATAAGAGGTGTTCATGAATTTTTCTAAGAAAGAAAACAACTTGATTAGTTTTATTTATAGAGTTAAGTTCTGAAGTTAAAGGAAACATAATCCTACTAAATGGCCTTGGGAATAGCAACAACATGTCTGCAGTAGGAAGAATGGCGTTATAGATTGCTATCTCCGTTAGCGGTCGAAAAAAAACGAGAACTAAATTACCCGCATAACCCATTAGGACATCAAAAAAGTCCCTAATCATTAATGGAGCACTGAAACTAAATGCTTTCCTGATTAATGATTTTGTAATCCTTGATTTATATTTAAAAAAACTAAAATAATTAAAGAAAAAAAATGAATTAATTCCCAAGTTGATTATTGAAGCTGCAATATAAATTAAAGCTACTTTCAAAATAGTTATTTCTAAGAAACTTAGAATTGCTAAACAAATAAAAGATCGTATGATTAAATCTCGTGAAGCATACAAAAAATAATGGTGCGTTGCTAAAAAATAACCAGCTAATATCTGAGAAAAACTATCTATAGATATAAAAATAAGGAGAACCATAAATATCGATTTAGAGGTGCCGCTTTTAAAATAAGTGTTGATTGTTTCAGCTGGGAAAAAATAAAAAATAATTAAAAAAAATAAACTAGTGATAGCGGTAAAAATGGTTACAAAGGTTATTATTGATTTAATACTTTCATTGTCCTCTTTAGAATTGAACTCGGGAATATATTTACCAATCGTTGAGTTTAAACCAAATCCTTTCATCCAACCTATCAACAAAATTACATTATATATGGCAAAAAATAATCCAAATTCTTCTGTTGTTAATTTTTTGGCTAAAGTTATTCTTATTAAATAAGCCAAAGCCGAACTAAACAAGCTCGCCGTAAATATAATTCCAGCTCCCTTAAGTAATTTTGATGTGTAATTTACCATTGTTTAAATTATTGTTGATTTAATTTTATTCATTAAGCTTCCCCAAGCGCCAACAATCTGACATTTTGTTTCAAAAAAGAAGGCATCATCATTTATACAAAAACGTGGCACAAGCATTGGATCTGTATCGGGGGTTATAAATTTTTTTTCCGTTGTCGCTGCGATAGTGAATCCTCTTTGAGATAATATCTTTTTTTCTAAATTGCTATGATCTCCGTTTGGATAAGCAAATGAAAATACCATTTTATTGGACCACATTTCAAGATCTGTTTTACATTGACTTATTTCAAAATTTAGTTCTTGCTGGGTACAATTTGAAGTAATAACATGATTTACGGTATGTGCACCAATAGTTACAGTTGGTAAAGAAGATAAATAAATTAGATCCCCAGTATCTATTGATTCTTTGTTTAATTCTTTTCCTAATTTGAGATCTATATTTTGTTTCAAATTATCAACAATCCGTTTTCGTTCAGATTCCGGAATTACCCACAATAATTTAACGTTATTCTTATAAGGGAAAGGAAGATATTTTTGATATTGTCTCACAAATGTAAACCAAAAAAAACCGCCGGGATGCATTACCCCGGTAGAAATGAAAAAAGTAACCGGGATTTGGTATTTTTTAATTAAAGGTATAACGTTTTTCATGTTTCCTTTCCACCCATCATCAAAAGTAAGCCAAATTGCTCTTTTTGGTGGTTTTATTTTTTTATCTAGGATTTTAATTAGCTCATCAGAAGATATAAAATTACAGCCTTTTCTTTGCAACCAGATTATGCTTCTAAGGAATACTTCCTTTTTTGGATTATGAAAACACAATCCGGTTATGGTATTTTTTAATAACATCTTTTTCTTATATCTAGAAAATAATCCTGATACAATTAAAAAAATACCAATACAATTAGCAATTATTTTTCGCACTTTTTTACGTTTTATTTGTTCCATTTCAAATCATAAACATCTATTGAAAACTATCAATTAAAAGCAAATTCTAAATCTGAATCCGCCATAGTAATATACGCTGTTTTTCTCTCCATTATCTTTTCAATTTGAAAATCTAGATCTCCATTCACCATCATAAGATAAGGCCTTCCTATCTTGAAAAATAAATTATTTCTTAGACCTCGATCAAAAAACGAGTGAGAACTCATAGTTACAACGCCATGACAGTTTATATGTTTAGATATTATTTTAGTGGCTTTTAAAATCGAATGAAACTTTTCTTTTTTCTTATCCTCCTCTTTAATAGACATCCTATAATCAACCAATGCGAGAAGATGCATTCCTTTCCAATAAATCTCTTTAACTACAAAATAAGTTTTATTTTTTCCAAATTGTGAGATGTATAAATGATAATTTTGAATTGATGAAAAACGCCAGTTGATAAAGTCCACCGATCTTGAAAATTCAAAAACATCGCTATCAAAACATTGTTCATCCCACTCTCTTAAATCATTAATTTCTTCGAATGATATATTATTCACAGATAATTGTCGGGGGAATATGCTAATCTTTTTAGGTTTATTTTTTTTTGTTAATTTACCTTTGCTTACAAAAGATAATGCTCCTTGAAAAAAACCAGAAATGCTTCTTAACCACAGATAAATATATACTTCCCCAATCTCTTTCATTTTTAAAACTGAAAGGATTGGATAGGCATCTTTGGATATTCCGATAGATATATGGGGCTTATACGTCTTAATTGCTTTTATTGAAAGTAAAGAACCTATCCCTTTAGGCCTATATTGCTCAACTACAAAAAGATCGCATCCACAGAAACAAGGGATAAGTTTATTATTAAAATGATATCTAAAAGGATTAACTCCGTACTCGCCAATAATATCCCCTTCTTCATTGTATGCTAAAAGCGAAAAAGTTTGTGCCTTATCGAGTAATAGTGGGTTTTGGATAAATTGAAAGTTAAATCTTTCTTCTAAATTTGTTCTATAAGGATACGCCTTAGAATTAAATTTAATATAATCCTTATATTTATCATTTGTTAGGTTCTGAATCTTCATAGTACATTATTATATCCTAATTTAAAAAAAGCTAAGAATATATTTACTGAATTCTATCAATTATTGCTCTTTTTTCCATTTGAGAACTGATTCTGCCAGATTTTTAATTGAAGTAAAAGATTCTTCGGTCATAGCATCAACATCTGCAATAACTTTAAATTCCGTTTCAATAAATGTAATCAATTTAATCATACCAAATGAATCAACAAAACCCAGATCAATTAGATTTGTTGAAAAATCATTTATCTCTTTTTTTGTTTCCGTTTCTAAATGTTTTTTTATTTTATTTTGAATCTCATCAATATCCATTTAACATCACCCATGTCTCAATATAATTTAGGCATATTTAAGCGAGTAGTTATTATTTTTAAAGGTTATGTCTATCTAATTCAGGAGGTGATGGCTGAAGCTCAAAATAACACCAAAGGGGAAATTCTTTTGCGAAATTTGTACCCCGGATATCCGTTTTAGCATATTCTTCGTCCACTGAAACATCCTTCATATCTTTGATAATAAAACCCCCGGTTATAAATGCTTTTATAGCTTGAGAATAATTTTGAACAATATTATACCACGGATTATTATATTCTGTTATTATTGTAAACGGTCGTTGGATTTCCCCGAACCACGGTCGGAAGAGGAAAAGACCATTTGGCTCAACACTAATAAAACTTCCACCTGGTTTTAAAATACGTTTGATATCTGAAAATAAAATATTGATATCTGGCTTCTGTATTGTATCAGAAGTAATATAGCTTGGTGGAACGAAATAGAAAGATAAAGCATCACTCATAAATATAAAATCGGCACTTTGAGAGGGTATCCAATCTAAATCTTCCTTTCCGCCAATTTTAGAATATTTAAAACTAACATTATTCTTTACATCTTTATTTGCGATATTGATATATCTCTCATTAGGATCAATACCTAAAACTTCAGCTCCGGTTTTTCCCATTAATTTAGTATAATAACCAACTCCACAACCAATATCAATAACTTTTGAAGAAGAATTAAAACGTGAATTAAAAAATGAATTAAGAAAATTACCTTGAATAGCTTTATATAAAGTATTGTTAAGTTCTGTATAGTCTGAATTAAATTTCTGTTTTACCCACCAATCCGAAGGATCTATTTTTTGTTCAAATATTAATTTTTGGCCGATCTGTTGATGAAAATTACCCAAATGCTTTTTATCTAAAAAAGAATTTTTTAGAGCAAATAGCAGCTGATATTGTGCTTCATCTAAGACTATAATCCGTTTAAGTTCTAATAATTTAATAAGATCAAACAAATTTAATTTAGATGGAAATGGCCAATTTTCATAATCACGGATCATTCTAGATGGATCTGCGAGAGGTGATGATAGATGAGAAAATTTACTAATTTCCCAGATTAAAAATTCCTCTTTTTCATATTGTTTAGCTATCTCCGTAACAGTATTACCTTTATTTAAAAGACTTAAAACATTAAGAGTAGATGTTGTTACTGCTAAAGAATCTTGAGTAAAAACGTTGTATATAATCCAATGACCAGATTTATGAAGTTGAATTATTATATCTTGGGGAATGTTGGGTTCTTTTTTAAAATTCTGATTTTCTGTAATCATTCATTCTTCTCCATTAAAAACATAAAAATATTCTTTTTTTCTCTTAAACTGAGTAGAAATCGTTTTTAAATGTTATTAATTTCAGTTCGGACAATAAACAGAATTTTTAAATGATTCTTTTAGTTTTGTTTTCTGAATTTTTCCAGTAACACTTCGAGGAAAATGATCAATGTATAAAAATCGGTTAGGTATTTTAAAAGAAGCAAGAGAACTACGACAACGCTCTAAAAGCTGTTTCTCAGAAAAACCTGAACCAACATTAAGGATAGCAACAATTTCTTCCCCTTGTAGTTCGTGAGGCAAACCGATAACAGCTACTTCATTTACAGCCTTATCTTTCCTAATGATTTCTTCTATTTCTGCAGGACTTATATTAATCCCACCTCGGATAATCAAATCTTTTTTACGATCAGTTATATACAGAAATCCATCAGCACTCAAAAAGCCCATATCTCCAGTATAAAAACAATCTTTGTTTATTGCTGTAATTTCTAGATTATGTTTATAATAGCTTTGGTTCATATAATCAGATTTAACAACGATTTCTCCAAATCGTTCTGAAGATAATTCTTCTCCATCTGCATTTATTATTGCTACTTTGCATCCTGGAAGAATTTTTCCTACGCCTTTATTTCTAATTTGGCTAGGTAAATTCGCTGAAACAAACAATAATTCTGATAAACCGTATGTATTTCTTA